>PJTZ01000087.1_pt1 | contig 94090 bp, 72 predicted proteins | sample 1512131 | NCBI WGS metagenome assembly PJTZ01 (sample SAMN08177679, study PRJNA422409) | Soil metagenome, whole genome shotgun sequencing project. | reverse complement strand
TGGTTTAGATCTCTTAAAAATGATCAAAAACAGCCCACAGTTTAATAAAACCCCGGTACTATTGCTGAGCGCGTTGGATACGGAAGAAGATAAAATTGAGGGAATGCGCCTGATGGCAGATGCGTACCTTACCAAACCTTTTAGTGTCGACCATTTAAAAGCCGTGATAACCAACCTCCTTACTTCCCGTCGACAACTGAAAGATCATTACACCAGCATTTTAGAGCCGGGAGAAACGGCAACGGATATAAAACAACATACTGCACAGGATAAGCGGTTTATGCAAAGTTTAGATATGGTTATCGAGGAACATATCGGAAAAAAATCACTCAGTGTAGAAGATATTGCACATGCGCTGAATATCTCCCGCGTACAGCTGTACCGCAAAACCAAGACCCTATTGAACAGTAGTGTAAATGAATACCTTCTCCAACGTCGTTTAACCAAATCCAAACACCTTTTACTGGAAGGGCTGCATATCAATGAAGTGGCTGAAAAAGTAGGTTTTTCCTCAGCGGCCTATTTCGCTGCAGCTTTCAAAAAACAATTTGGTATTACGCCAACGGCATATAGAAAGGACAAGCTGAAATAATAATGGGTTGACCAACGGCCAACCCATATATTATTAAATCATCCCAACGCTACGTTTGATAAAGGAAGTTAAATCCGCACCTTTTAACAAACCACGAGATAATAAGGCTAAATCAAAAGCCTGTTTCGCGAGTTGTGTTCCCTCCTCTTCGGAACTTTCCAAAATTCGTTTTATCAACGGGTGGTTTCCATTGACGGTCACTTTATAGTTATCAGGCAATGTGCCGTAGAAGCCCATTCCTCCTCCTGTTTTCGCCATGTCCTTCATTCGGCGCATAAACTCGTCTTCCGTAACCGAAACCGGGAGGCCGTCCGTGTGTAGGGCATCAACTTCCACTTTCATGTCGGCTCTGGAAATCGCTTTCTCAAAAATATCGGATGCTTTCTTAGATTCTTCTTCCGATAAGGATAACGTCTGTGTTTCCTCTTTCTGAATCAATTTGTCAACAACATCCGCATCTACACGTTTTGCCTGGATTTTTTCGCCGCCTTTTTGTTCCAAATATCCCACGAAATGGTTGTCCAATTGACCATCCAGTACCAATACATCGTAACCTTTCTCTTTCACCGAAGCGATAAAGCCATCCTGTTGTGATGGGTCATTGGTATACAAGTACACAATATTCCCATCTTTATCGACTTGAATGTCTTTTACTTTTTCGTAGTATTCTTTCAGCGTAAAGCTCTCTTTGTCCATATTAGACAACAGACAGAAATCATTGGCTTTTTCAGCAAACTTCTCATCGCTCAGCATACCGTATTTGATAAAGAGCGCGATATCGTTCCATTTCTGTTCAAAGTTTTTACGGTCAGCTTTAAATATCTCATTCAGTTTATCGGCAACTTTCTTCGTGATGTAATTGTTAATCTTCTTCACATTGCTATCTGCCTGTAGGAAAGAACGCGATACGTTCAATGGAATATCCGGTGAGTCGATAACACCTTGCAGCAACATCAAAAATTCCGGTACGATGTCTTTCACCTCGTCCGTAATGAATACCTGGCGGGAATACAACTGAATTTTATTCCGCTGAATGTCCATTTCGTTCTTTACTTTCGGGAAATACAGAATACCCGTTAAGTTAAATGGATAATCAACATTAAGATGAATCCAGAACAAAGGTTCGTCCATCGAATAAGGATACAGCTCGCGATAGAATGCTAGATAATCTTCATCTTTTAGCTCCGATGGTGCTTTCGTCCATGCCGGTGTTGTATTATTGATAATATTATCAACTTCTACCGATTTATATTTTGGCTTACCTTCTTCGTCTTCCCCATCGGGTTCCGATTCTGTTTTTGTTCCAAACCGTACAGGAACAGGTAAGAAGCGCGCATATTTATTCAAAATCTCGCTTAAACGGCCTTCGTTCAAAAACTCTTGCGATTCTTCATTGATATGGAGAATGACATCAGTACCACGTTCGGTGCGCGTACCTTCACTGATCTCGTAAGAAGTACTTCCGTCACAAGTCCAGTGTGCCGGAACAGCTCCATCTTGGTACGACAAAGATTGAATTTCCACTTTATCTGCTACCATAAAAGCGGAATAGAAGCCGAGACCAAAACGACCGATAATCTCGTTGGCATCGTTTGCTTCTTTAAATTTCTCCATAAACTCCGTAGCACCCGAAAATGCTATCTGGTTGATGTATTTTTTAATTTCCTCTGCCGTCATCCCGATACCACGGTCGGAAATAGTAATCGTTTTGGCATTTTCGTCAAACTTCACGTCTACAGTCAGATCACCAAGTGTACCTTGAAACTGTCCCAAAGAAGATAATCTCTTTATCTTTTGAGACGCATCCACAGCGTTGGATACCAACTCCCGTAAAAAGATTTCATTATCCGAATAAAGAAACTTTTTGATCACCGGAAAAATATTCTCGGTATGGATCGAAATACTACCTTTTTCTTGCATATATCTTTTAGTTTTTGTCTATAAAAAATCAGTAACAGCTTTATCAAGGAGTATTCCATTTGTCTTTTTTAGGACAGGATGACAGTTTTAGAGCAAGAAAAACTAATTTTTGGCATGAATGCTAATCCGGTATATAAATAATTTCACCATTGTCCAGTTGATAAGCAGTACCAATCTTTTTCCCTTTACTTCCCCCAGCTTCCTCATTACTATCGGCACGATATTTTTCTACTTTATCTCCCTTCTTCGTGATGATCTCCATATTATCCTTACCGGGATTCTTAATCATACTGAAATCCTCCTGGCTCAATATTTCGGACATTCCATAACGGGTTACTAATGCGACCATCAATGCTACCGCAAATACGAGGGAAAAATCAAACAGGTTTGCTACGGCAGCAATGGGATCCAATGCTTCATCATCTGTACGCCTAAAGCGTCTCTTTCTCCTCTTGTTTCTCATCGTTTCTCACTGATTAATTCGTGAATAAATTCCAGATCTGCAAGATCTTCGTTATACCAACGCTGTTTTATTTGGAGTATAATAAAGCCAACCCCGCCGATGATAAGACCAATAATCGTCGAAGCAAACCCCTCCTGCATGTTTTTGGCGATAGACGTCAGGTCGCCGTTGCTCAACCCGACAAGCGCCGGCTGTATCGGTATAAGCGTACCGATTAACCCAAGAATAGGCCCCACTTTGGAAAGCGTCCGCGCAAGATCGAGTTCTTTCTGTGTCAGCAGCTCATAATCGGTCAGGACCTTTTCACGAATCACTTCCGATGGGGCGTTTTCAACAATTCGGTCAAGCGCCTCCCTAAATGACGATGCAGGTAATCCATCCGTCGCCAATTCCCGTACATTATCTCCATTTAAACCGGTAATCAATGGGACGATACGACGACGCGTTTTTAACCGGTTCATATAGAAACCATAAAATGAGCCAATCAACAACAGGGCTCGAAAAAACAAAAACACCAGTAACAGTACCGTTGGTACAAGAAAACCGGTGGAAATCCAATAAATCAGTTTATTTAAAAAATCCATTTCTTTTTATTCTAATGCTAACGATTGATCCTATATATCCCAATGCTCCTACGATAAGCACCAGTATCACTAACAAGGCAAACGGACGATAGTCTGCCAGTTTATCGGCCGTGTCGCCCAACTGGTCAAACTGTACGTTGACCGACAGCATACAGGTAGTGATTGCTGTAATGATGAGTAATACCTGTGCTAACTCCAATCGTTGTTCACGATTAGGCAACAACCAACGCAATGCCGCTCCACATAATACGAGCCCGATGGCGATACCCACTGCATATCCTATTGCCAATGTCTCAAATGCTATATTCGTGTCCGCATAAAAGAGTAAGACCTGGAATAGAAAAAGTGCAGCGGGCAAACCGGGCATGGGAATGTACCGTAGCCAACGCCACCATTTCTTGACCGGATATCCCAATACTGCCCGAAGTGAGGTGTTCACGATGAGCCAACGTAACAGCAATTCCGCCAAGATGAACACCGCTATACGCTGTAACCAAAGTGGATCTTCGGGTAGTTTTTTTAACACCGGAACACTCTGTTCGATAGCCGTGGGATATAGCGCATAGCAAAATACCGTAGATGCTAACGCTAGGCCCGCTAAGGGCCAAAAAGAGACATTATCCGCATATTGGAGTATGGTATTTAGCATACTCCATATCAAAATCAGCAGCAACAGTTCAAAAATCATCTTTCAGCGTTGTTCTTTTTTCGGATATATCCTATCAGCAGTACCAATAACGTTAACAATACTACAGCAACCAATACCCACTTCGTGCCAGAGGCTATGTTACTTTGTTTATCTCCCTGACTTCGTTTATCGGCTGTTTGTTCATCTACCTTTTTCAATACAGTAGCTTGGTTATCGGCATTATCGCTACCGGAGCTTGACGGGATTTCTTTTGCTTCCTTCAAGCTCGTCTCGTAATCGGTACGATCGCTTCCCTGCAACTTATCCGCGATAAATCTATTTAATGCGGCATTACCACATACAAATCCCGAGCAACCCGCTCCATGATCCTTCATTTCCGCTACATGCAGCTCTGTTATTTCCTTTAATTGCTGGTCGGTAGGTTGCCAAAGACCTTTGCGTACTGTTTCCAACATGACCGCCGTCAGCTCCTGCAACGCATACGGGTTTTCACGGTCAAAAAATGTTTTCACCCCTAATTGCAGTTTGTCCTGCACATACGTTTCATGCAACTGGTTCCAAAGTTCAGCATCTATCGCATCGGGCTTCATGACGTTCCAACTGTACGTATTGCGGAATGTTTCTGCAAACACTTCCGCCGAAGACGCACCACCTTTCAGCAATTCACCGACATATTTGGGATTGAGCAATGTACTGCGTGCCTCCACCCAAATCGCTTCTTTTAACTCCTGTACCCGTGGGTTAGACGGATTGCGGGAATCACTGAAGTACACTGCCGGATCATTACCCGTCACTTCTTGCACGGCGATGTTAAGCCCACCGGCAAATTCATACACATGGTCAAGACTTAATGCACCCCATGTATTGGATGAACGTGGGTGGATAACCACATCGGTATTTTGCAGGGCAGCTTCAAACACCCCTTCTTTAAAATCAGCCCAGTGCTTGTCATCGTTGTACAGGGCGCCCATGTTATTTAAGTAGGTTTGTGCAATTTCACTGCGGTCTTCCCAACTATCGCCCTTTTCCACCATTCCCGTTATGCCGGTACCGTAACTGCCATTGACACCGCCGAAAACACGTAGTGTTGCCAGTTCCCTGGCTTCACGTGGGGAAAATCCTTTTTCTTTCAATAACTTTTCCGTTAGATTGGCACCTGCCTTTACCGGATTATCCTCATCATCGGCGGCCGCTGCCATCGCTACTGCCTTATTAATCAGTTCCAGACGCGACGCAGCGAGGTCTCGCAACTGACCGGAAGTTTGCACGACGACATCCACCCGTGGACGACCAAGTTCCGAAACGGACATCAACCGCACGTCGGCCACACGACCAAATGCATCCCTTACAGGTTCTATGCCCAACAGATAAAAAATCTGTGCCAGCATGGCCCCTTCGGTATGGATAAAATCGCCCGCCCATAAAGTGAATGCTACTTTTTTGGGGTATTCACCGTGATTTGCCTCTTGATGTTTCTCCAACATCGAACGAACTTGCATCTTGCCCACTTCCCAGGCTTCCGCCGATGGGGTTTTCTCCGCATCGATGGAATATAGATTACGCCCTGATGGTACACTCTGTGGATTAACGATTGGGTCGCCACCGGACGACGGTGGTGTATATCCTCCCCCTAGTCCGTTTACGATAGCCTGCAGCTCTTTTTCGGTACTGCTGCTTAAGGCTTCGCGATACCTATCTAAATAATTGACCGCTGTTTCTATACGGTTGACAGCATCGGCAAAGTCAGCTTCTTTTTGGTCATGCGGTTTTACTTCTTTCTGTGCATTGGCTAAAGCTGCAGCAACCTCCGGAGGCGGGCCACCTTGTCCACGCCGCTGTCTTCTTTGTGCTACCTGTGCCGCTTGTTGTTCTTTCCAAGCAGCTGCCCGAGCCATATCCGCCGATGAAACAAGATTCGATAAGGCAATCTTCCGACCTTGTTGCCGGTCTTTTATAATACCCTCTGCACGCTTCGTATAGTTGGTATTCACAAATGTCTTCTGTTCTAATCGTTCCGCGGGAACCGCACCTTTAAGGACATCGAGTTTAGCCAATCCATACGCAATCGGATCGATTGCCATCAAACGTACGGTAGCATCTAGCTGTTCCGCCGTATAGGGCACGCCTAGCGTATAAAGACCCGAAGTCACCTTTTCAGAGCCGATTTCTTCTACGAGCTCCGCCAGACGGTGTACCTCTTCCACGGAAAGATCGCGCGTACTGTCTGGTATCTGCAAATCGTTGTACAGACCCATTTTTCGTGCACGATCTGATATAGACTTTGCATAGGCATGTTGCACTGCCGGATCTTCCAAAGCGATGAATTTATGCAGCGTCTGCTCTAACGCCGCCAGCTCATTGTACGTTTCCCCTTTCATAAAAGGCGGTGTAAGATAGCTAAAGAGCGTGGCGTATGTACGTCGCTTTGCGATCATCCCTTCGCCGACATTGGAGATGGTATAAACGTAGAAATGCGGCGTATTGCCAATCAGCATATCCGGCCAGTCATTGCTGGATAACGCGATTTGCTTACCGGGCGTAAATTCCAGGCTTCCATGCGTGCCGAAATGCATAACAGCATCTGCGTTAAATGCGTGGCGAGACCAAAGATAACTGGCAATGTAGGTATGCGGTGGCGCTTCGTCTGTGCCATGCACCATTTTAAACGTGTCATCCCCTATACCCGCCATAGGCTGTGGCAGCAGCACAACGTTGCCTAATTGGATACGTGCGACAGCCAGATAATCCGTATCCTCCTTACGCATCGCCATGTATTCGCCCGGTGCCGGTCCATAACGGTCGATTACGCTTTGCCAACGTTGTGGACTTAAATCTTTTTTTGCCCATTTCTCGTACTCGGCAGCAGGTATGAGTGCAGGTTTTCCCTTTTCAAAAAATGCCTGCATGCTTCCTTCTGCGTACGGCCCTAGTACGGAACCGTTCTGCTGAATAAGCGTTTCGAGCCCTTTTGCCGACGTTGGAAGTCCTTCTACCCGATAACCTTCTGCTTTCAACCGTGTGAGCACGTTGTATAAACTGTTGACGACTTCCAAATTGGCAGCGACCATCGCATTTTTGCCCGGACCTTTAAAATAATAGATGGCTATTTTCTTATCCCTGTTGGGTTTCTGTTTTAGCGCAATCTGTTTTTCGACCATATCGGCAAACTTTTCCAATCGGTCTGGAATCGCCTTAAAAGCCAGATAGCCGTTTTCATCTCTGTATTGCGCAATGACAGCATACGGTGCTACGGCACCATCAATCTCCGGTAGTGTGACGGACATATTGAGTATTCCTCCCGTCATCCCACGGGGATCTTCATGCCATTTGTCGTACGGTTCAAAGACACTCAGCGGCGTCAGTACAGGTGTATTATTTTCCTGTAGCCAAGCGACGGTACTATCTGCTCCACCCAAGCTGAAACGACCGTGCGGCATCGCTACGACCAAATCGGGTTTCAACTGTTTGAGCCATTTGGCGCGGCTGGCATATGCCGCAATCGGATATACATTGAGTCCTTTGTCCTGCATAGCCGTAATCAGGCTATTGAGATGGTCACGGTTGGCATTGAAAGGCCCCGGAACGGATGTCAGCAGTGCGACTACCGGTGCACCATCCCGAATAAAGCCTTTTTGCTTCCCGTATTCTTCAAAGGCTTCCAGGCTTTTGAAGGTAAGTGCCTCGTCGATGTGAAACAGTACGTCACGATCGATCTTTTCGGGTGGCACGATGGGGTCCGTGAACAGTGATTTCCCATCGAATACCTTGCGTGCATAATTAAGCAGGCTTTTGTTATTTTGTAAACCGCCATAATCTAGGTATCCTTTTACAGCTTCCAGTGTATCACCTGTTAGATTGGTGAAATCCATCACCGGATTGGTGGCCCCCTCGACAAAAATAGGTGTCCCGTTTTTGCTTGCCCGTAACAAATGTTGTTGTTGGGTCTCGTCTAAATGAAAACCACGCCCGAAAATAAAAACAGCGCTATATTTCCCTGCCTTATCTAATTCATCTTCCGATAATATAGTGGTTCGGATGAACGGATTATCATTTGCCTTGCTAATGGCCGATAATCTGAATTCCGGAAAATGGACAAATGCAATAGCGGTTGGTGCCAAAAATCTGGCATACAGAAAATATAAGGTAAAAACCATGGCGAGCAAGGGTAATGCCCACCGTAGTTTCCGTTTGTGCTTTTTGAAAAATTGCTTCATCGTTAGCATTACTGAATCTCTTTGTACTCAAAGGTTGGATACCCGGTGGTGATGTTAGGGCCACCTTTGTAGGCAATAAATCTCATTTTAAAATACCGCCCATCCACATCTTTGACGATATAGGTTTTCCAGTCGTACACTTTATAATTACCATCACGGTGTGGTTGAAGAATCTGATACCAACCCGATCCAATTGCCAGTTGATAGTCTAAAGGGGCTAGCGCTGTGTAATCGGCAACCGTGATGTCGTCGTAGCGGCTGTTGGACGATGGGAAAGTGTTAACAGGCGCTTGGGGATTATCGGTATCCTCCAAATGTGCACCCGGATTATCCAAAGCTACCCGAACACCACCATGCGTATTGACCATTGCGCCTACACCGACAACAAAGCTAAATGGCGGCGGCCCTCCTCCTGGACGTGTGTAACCGGTAATCAGGATATCCCATTTTCCTTTATCGGGTTCTATTTCCACCACGGCATTTGTTTGGAAGGAGTAATAGGTGTAGTTTTTATTTTTATTTAGCGGAATTTCAACCGTTCTCTCCCCAGTGCCGTCCAAGTTGGCATACCGTATCGTATAGGTATTATTCGTAAGCCCCTCAATGATGAACTTCTTATAGCCAATGCCGGTCGTCGACGAAGGTGGGTTCAGTCCGAGATCGATGACATACACTGTTTTTTCGGACACACTATTGTTTCCCCATGAGCCGATCGCCGTACCTCCCAACTCATCTGCTGCGTTATCAAATTTAAATGCGCCTGGCGTCGTCGAAGGTGCCGTAACCGCGTTAAAGTTAGTCTGTCCGGTGTTCCATACGCCGGATTTCTTGGCTGAATTTACTTTCACCGCAAAGCCACCTTCGCTCTGAAAGGCTATATCCCAAGAGTTTACAGGGATGGTAGTCGTTTTTCCTTCACTAAGGTCTAAATAAATCTGGTTTCGTAATTCCTCGCCTACCTCTGCCACGATCGTACCTTCGATGGGTTCCAGCGGGGTAAATGGGTCATCCTTTTTGCAGGATGTGATCGCTGCCAAGATAAGAAGGGCAATTGCTCCTCTTTTTAGTTTGTTTACGTTCATAATTTCTATTTTTTTAATTTATTTCTTCTTAAAAATATTTCACTTTACAGTTGTCTTGTTATCCGGAAAAATGCCTGCCTGCCCTGTCCTACGGGCAACTGCGGACTATAATCGCTATTGTTGGCACCACCTCTGGTGGTCTGTTCCACCTCTGTTACCCCGGCAATATTCTTAACGCCCACCGTAGCGAACCATTTCTTAGCGAAACTTCTCGCCATACTGAAATCCAACAGGTGATAATCTTCTTGAATACGATCCTGCAATTCACCATCACGATCCAACCCGAAGCGGGAAAGCCGCCCATTATATTTGTAAAAAAGGGAAAATGCAATATTCGACCATTTGTCTGCGTACGTGACCGTCGCATTGGCTTCGGGTGTTCGATAAACCGTATTGTGCGAATTGCTACCCGAGCGCATCAGCAGACCAATAGCGGGGCGTACCGTAAATCGATTATTATAACTATAAGTGAACCCTACATTCCCACCGTAAGTCCGAAAACGTGCAATATTCTGGTAAATCATCGCCACATTCACATACTGCCGGGCGGGCGGCAATGTTGACCGGTCTTTGTCCACAAACTCGATTTTTTCTTGGATGTAATTGTAGTAGAACATAGGCGATATGCCAAATCGATGACGACCGCGCTGCCAAGCAAAAGTTGCGGAGGCCGTCACGTTATCTGCCAGTTCGGGTTTCAGATCCGGATTACCGTTAACACTATGATTAGCGTCTTGAAAATCCCAGTACAGTTCGCGTAAACCAGGTGCCCGGAACGATTTGGTATAGGCTAGGCGAACGCTTCCTACATCCGCAATATCATATTTGATATTGAAGGAAGGCACGATGGGTAATCCCATCCCAAGAAAATTGATACTGTCTGCACTAAATTTCGAGTTGCGCATCCAACGAAGCGCTCCCTGTACATACAGCGACGGCATTACATAATATCCAACACCGCCATACACGCCATAATCATCGATAGCAGAACCAAGTGGATCGATATTCCAGCCCTTGGAACGATTTAGATTGACGTCATATCCCATCAAATAGGCTATACGCCCCTCATTAGGTCGATAATCCGCATTTCCTCGAAACGCGTAGCTACCAAACCAAGTATCCGTTACGTTCAGTTCTTTACGCGTTTCGTCCGCCAAGTTTATCAAGTACTCGTGATTATCCCGGCTGTAATGTTGGTAGCTATTTATCATATCGAACTGAAACTTGTCGAACACTTCTCCGGAAAGCGTTACAACAGAGTTAAATCGGTTGGTAATAAATTCGACATCGTTGGTCGTTCGATATAGATAACCCGGATCCGGGTCTCCCTTATTTATCTGATTCTCATAAAACTGGTTATGCGCTAGACCTAACTGTAGCTTTCCGAGTGGTTTTGTATAACGGAAGTTTCCGGAATACTGTAACGAAGGGTTCCAAAGCTTACTACGGGGACGGCGTACCGATGAAAAACCTTCGAACTGGTTTCTACTTAACGCGACGGACATACGGCTGTCGTCGCGGAATCGTAACCCCAATAGACCGTCAACGTTGTATTTTCCAACGGTTTCATAAAATGCCGAAAGGTTTCCCTCTATCTGCTCTAAGCCGTCTGCCGTTTTCGTGACGATGTTGATGATTCCGGCAGTGGCGTTGCTACCATACTGCACGGCCATCGCATTTTCCACAAATTCCACCCGGGCGGCGTGGTTAAGGTTCAGCTGGTTCAAATCCAGCTCATTACTCTCTCCAGCTATAATGGGAATTCCATCCAGCAAAATTTTTACATTTTGTCCTGAAAGCCCCTGCACCATAATATTGGCTCCGTTTACATTGTCATTGACTATCCGCACATTCATTTGCGACGCCAACAGATCCGTGAGGTTAACGGCACCCTGTGCACGGATACGGCTTGCCTCGATCACGTTGATATTATGCACGGAACGTCGTGCTTCCTGAGCAGCTTGTGTACCCGTTACCTCCACGGTATCGATCTCCCCACCCTCCTGCGCCATCACAACCCATGGTAAACAAATAAAGAAAATGAATAAAAGACGTTTCACTAAATTAAACTTTGTTGCAAAATTAAACATTACAAACAACAAATGAAACATAGTTGCATTATTATTTGTTGATATTTTTTGTAATTTAGATGGTCAACGAAATCATAGAAATGGAAATAAAACAATACATAAAAGATATCTCTACAGTCAAGTTCACCTATATACCCTGCATTTTATTGACGACATTTTCCTGTAATAATCCTCAACAATCTGAACAAATGACATACGATACGACCGGTAGCGTAGTACGCTATGACGTAGCTTTAGATGCTATTATCGACAGCTCCGAGACGGCAGAAATTATTGCCGAGGGCTTTGAATGGAATGAAGGGCCACTATGGGTGGAAAGCGAACAAATGCTCTTATTCTCAGATGTGCCCACGAATACCATTTACAAATGGACAGCCGAAAAGGGAAGTGAAGTTTATTTAAAACCTAGTGGCGATACGGGTGACGAGCCGAGCCGACGTAAAGAACCCGGTAGCAATGGTTTATTATTAGATAAGGCGGGAAATCTGGTGTTATGCCAACATGGTAACCGCCAAGTTGCCCGAATGGATGCACCCTTGCAGCAGCCTCAGGCTACGTTTGAAACATTAGCCGATAAATATGATACTAAACGTCTCAGTAGTCCGAATGACGCCGTTTACAATAAAGCAGGTGAATTATTTTTCACTGATCCGCCGTACGGATTGCCTACACAGCGTGATAATGATCCGGAAAAGGAAATACCTTTTAACGGGGTATATAACGTAAAACAAAATGGCGAGATTATATTGTTGACCGATCAGATTAGTAAACCCAATGGTATCGCATTTTTCCCGGATGAACAAAAGCTATTGATCGGTAATTCCGATCCTAACGCTGCGGATTGGTATATATTGGATTTGGCGGATACTGTCGTAACGCCAAAATTATTTTACAGCGCAACGAATGAACGAGAGGGATTAAAGGGATTACCTGATGGGCTTAAAATAGACAGCAAAGGAATCGTTTATGCGAGTGGTCCGGGTGGCATTTGGATATTCGACAACACAAGCAAAGTACTTGGCAAAATAGCATTGGATGACGCCGCTTCCAATGTCGCTTTATCTACAGATGAGAAAACATTGTATATCACGAATAGCGGAAAGGTATTACGTATTAAACTAAAATAACACCTTTCTATATATTGGCTTTAAACCGTCAATATTCCCCGAAAACCACGGGCACCGTAATAAGATTCTGCTCCATTGTGGTAAATAAATACATGACCGTATCGCCAATCTCCGAAAATAGCGCCGCCTTTTTCTCGGATGGCGGTTGGTGTCAATACCCAACTGGAAGTCTTCGTATCAAACTTTCCAAGTGTTTGTAGTTCGCGGTATTGCTCCTCTGTTAAAAGTTCAATACCCATTTCAGAAGCCATCCCTATTGCACTATGTTTGGGTTTATGTTCTTTTCTTGACTCCAGTGCTTCCGGATCGTAACAGACACTCCTTCGCCCTTTCGGACTCTCCGCAGCACAATCACAAAAAACATATACAGCCGCTTCTTTCTTGTAATCTATCACATCTGGTTCACCACCAGTTTCTTCCATTTGATAAAGTGACCAAAGCTTTTTAGGACTTGCAACGAGTTTTTCCTGTATTTTTGTCCAATCCAAATCGGGATGGCGATTCTTATTTTTCTCAAACCGTGTTTTCAAGATGCCAAGAAGCTCGTCTATTTCTTCTTGGGACAGTTTTGTTTTGTTATTCATGGTATAGCGCTATTTGATTGAAAAAACGAATATACAATAAATCTGTTTTAAGCGAAGCTAAAAAAGCCGATCCTTCTATCAGAATCGGCTTTATTTCCTTAGTTTTTTTAGACTCAGAGCTGTTTGCTCAATTTCTCTACTAAAACAGATTTTGGTACAGCACCAATCTGCTTGTCGACAATTTCACCGTTTTTGAAGAATAACAAAGCTGGAATATTGCGGATACCATATTTAACGGAAATGTCCGGGTTGTTATCCACATTTACTTTTCCTACTACTGCTTGTCCTTCATATTCTGTCGCGATTTCGTCTACTACGGGACCAACCATACGGCAAGGGCCACACCATTCTGCCCAAAAATCAATTAGAACAGGTTTATCTGATTTAAGAACAAGCTCTTCAAAATTGCTATCTGTAATTTCTAATGCCATAATATTTAATTTTTCTGATTTCTCTTGTGTAATAAAACAAAGATAGAAATTTGACTATAGATAATCGTCATTCGCTCTTCACAAATTTTTATAGCCTATCAATTTAATCTATAATTAACCCCTTCAAATTTCTCTAGTCCGTCTAAAAAATCATTTGTAAGATTTATCTTCAATGATTTAGCGGGCATCTCAATTGCCAATTCATCCTGTATATCTAAAATTTTAAATTTCAGCTGACAATTGCATTCTATTCCTTCTATTTTTGTTGATTCAACTAATGTATAGATTTGATGTACAAACTGGTCATTTAACAGATGAAGTGGGCATTGTATCGTGAACGACTTCGCCATTTTGTCCCGCAAATCGGAAAGTAATTGTATGTTTTTTAATTCGAAGCCCCAATTACCTGCCTGCCTAAATCGTTCCTGTACCAATCCTCTAATCTGTACAAAGAATCCTTCCTGTAGATATCCTCGGAACTTGACATAATCTTCTCCAAACACCATAATCTCGAAGGATTCACTGTAGTCCTCTATAATAAACGAACCAAATGGCTTCCCGGATTTTGCTACCCTATGATTTGCTACGGCGATAATGCCACCAACAACCACTTCTTTATTTTTTATCCGATTGAACTCCAACAGTACCTCTTCCTCTACCTCACTCGCTTTAACCTTGTTGATCAATTGGAGATCTATTACCTTGTTCTGGCAAAAGTGCTTTATCTCAAATTTATAATTATCTAACGGATGGCTTGTTAAATAGATACCGATGACGTCTTTTTCGTATTTAAGTTTCTCGATAAGACCCCAAGCCGGACAAGGTGCCAATACAGGTTCGGGCAATTCCGTTGCTGCTGACCCTCCAAAGAGACTCGCTTGTGCCGAATTTTCGTTTTCCTTTACCCGGTGACCGTATTTGATAGCTTTCTCCAAGCCAGTAGAATTGTCGCCATCCATATGGAAGTACTGCGCCCGGTGGGTATTGGTAAAACTATCAAAACCACCCGCATATGCTAAACTTTCAAACGCTTTTTTATTTGCCGCACGTAGATCTACGCGTTTGGCGAGGTCGAATACAGATTTGTATTTGCCATCCTTTTCGCGTGTCTGGACAATGGTATCCACAGCACCGGCACCTACACCTTTTACCGCTCCCATTCCGAAACGAATCGCTCCCTGATCGTTCACCGTAAATTTGTAATACGACTCGTTCACATCTGGGCCAAGTACCTGAAGTCCCATTCGCCGGCATTCTTCCATAAAGAACGTCACCGTTTTAATATCATTCATGTTGTTGGACAACACCGCTGCCATATACTCCGCTGGATAATGAGCCTTGAGATAAGCCGTTTGATACGCTACCCAAGCATAACATGTAGAGTGTGACTTATTGAAGGCATAAGACGCAAAAGCTTCCCAGTCTGTCCAGATTTTTTCCAGTACTTTAGCACTGTGCCCATTCGCCGCCGCCTGCTCGATAAACTTTGGTTTCATCTTATCCAGCACGGCTTTTTGCTTCTTACCCATCGCTTTACGCAAGACGTCGGCGTCACCCTTAGAGAAGCCCGCCAACTTTTGCGACAAAAGCATCACCTGCTCTTGATAAACCGTGATACCATACGTTTCTTTTAAGTACTCTTCACACGCCTCCAAATCGTAGGTAATGGGCTCTATTCCGTGTTTCCGCTTAACGAAAGACGGAATATATTCCATCGGTCCCGGACGGTACAACGCATTCATAGCAATCAAGTCAGCAAATACCGTGGGTTTTAACTCTTTCATGTACTTCTGCATCCCGGGAGACTCGTATTGGAACACACCAACTGTTTCTCCACGTTGGAAGAGTTCATACGTTAGCAAATCATCGATCGGAAATTTGTCGGGATCGAGTTCTATACCATGCCGTAATTTCACGTTGGCAACGGTGTCCTTGATTAAGGTAAGCGTCTTTAGTCCCAAGAAGTCCATCTTCAGTAGACCGGCACTCTCAACTACAGAGTTATCAAATTGTGTAACATATAGATCGGAGTCTTTTGCTAACGACACCGGCACAAACTTCGTAATATCGTCCGGTGTGATAATTACTCCACAAGCGTGGATTCCCGTATTCCGCATAGAACCCTCTAAAATACGCGCCTGTTTAATCGTTTCTGCTTCTAATCCTGCGCCATCAGCCAATGATTTTAAACGGTTGACAGCTTCCAACTCTTCTGAGCGCAACACCTCTTTCATCGCTTTCTCATCCATCGAGAAAATTTTATTCAACTTGAGGTTGGGGATCAGTTTTGCGATTTCGTTGGCATCTTGCAAAGGTAAGTCGAGCACCCGTGCCGTATCCCGAATAGATGACTTAGCCGCCATCGTACCGTACGTGATGATTTGGGCTACCTGCGAAGCGCCGTACTTATCAATAACGTATTGCATGACGCGGCTTCGCCCCTCATCATCAAAGTCGATATCAATATCGGGCATGGAAACACGGTCGGGATTCAAGAAGCGCTCAAAAAGCAGATCATATTCAATCGGATCCAAATTGGTAATCTTCAAACAATAAGCTACGGCAGAACCAGCTGCCGAACCGCGTCCCGGCCCTACCGAAACACCCATTTTCCGGGCCGCATCAATAAAGTCGTGTACAATAAGGAAATAGCCGGGATACCCTGTTCTTTCGATGGTCTCCAACTCGAAATCCAAACGCTCCCGAATACTATCGGTTATTTCTCCATAACGCTCTTTTGCCCCTTCATACGTCAAATAGCGCAGGTATGCATTTTCACCACGTTTACCGCCATCCAACTCGTCCTCAGCGTGCAGGAACTTCTCCGGAATCACAAATTTCGGCAAGAGGACATCTCTATTTAATGAATAAACATCAATCTTATCTAAGATTTCCTGTATATTGATGATGGCATCGGGTACATCTGCAAATACCCGCTTCATTTCTGCTGCCGACTTAAAATAATACTCCTGGTTGGGCAATCCGAATCGAAAGCCACGCCCTCTACCCTTTGGTGTAGACAGTTTTTCCCCGTCTTTTACACAAAGTAAAATATCATGGGCATGCGCATTATCTTTGCTGACATAATAGGTATTATTTGTTGCAATTAATTTAACATCATGTTTTCGGGCAAGTTGAATAAGTGTTTGGTTCACCCGGTCTTCATCTTCTTGCCCATGTCGCATGAGTTCAATATAGAAATCTTCACCAAACTGTTCTTTCCACCATAATAACGCCTCTTCCGCCTGCGTTTCACCTATATTCAGTACTTTGCTAGGTATCTCTCCATATAAGTTACCCGAAAGTACCATGACATCTTCTTTATAATGTTCAATAACCGATCGGTCTATACGAGGCACATAATAGAATCCTTCTGTATAGGCTATCGATGCCATCTTTGCCAAGTTATGGTACCCCTTTAGATTCTTTGCCAAAAAGACAATCTGATAACCATTGTCTTTTCTTGATTTATCCCTCCGGTCTTCACATACGTAAAACTCACAGCCCACAATAGGTTTTAGCGTTCGGCCTACCGGTGGTTCTCCTCGTTCTAGCGCTTCCGCATTTTTGGCTTCGATTTCCTTATTATATCCGAGTGCTTTATTAACAAAATGGAACGCACCCATCATATTCCCATGATCGGTGAGTGCCACCGCTGGCATATTTGCCTTTGCTGCCGCTTCAACTAATGCCGGAATTGAGATGGTCGATTGTAATACGGAGAACTGCGAATGGTTATGCAGATGGGCAAACTCCGCATTATCCAATGCTTTCTTCAGTTCTTCGTCTATAACGGTCGTAGGTTCATCCGTCTTTTGGGCAGCACGAATAGCATCTGACGCCGCTTTTAAATTGATATGTTTTAGTCCTACCGAGGTAATGGTGTCGGGATTATGTTGCCTAAATTCGACAAAGTACCCCGTATCTACCTGTAGTTCCTCCGGTGTAAAAACTTCTCGTCTAACGAGTTCGAAAAAACAACGTGTTGTCGCTTCCACATCGGCAGTAGCATTATGCGCTTCCGCAAACGGCACACCGAATAAATAATTATGAAGCTCCGTAAGAGTGGGTAGTTTATACCGTCCGCCACGTCCGCCGGGAAGTTTTAATAATTCTGCCGTAACTTCTGTACAAGTATCCAATACAGGCATATTCGCTAAGGGAGAATTGACCTCATAACGGTAAAGTTCGCTCCCCATAATATTGATGTCAAATCCGATATTCTGCCCGACAACAAACTTCGCCTTTCTTAAAGCTGTGTTAAATTTATCCAATACATCGACTAGCGGAACACCTTCCTTTTCGGCTAATTCTGTAGATATACCGTGAATCTTTTCGGAATCGTAAGGGATATTAAAACCATCCGGTTTAATCAAATAGTCCTGATGCTCCACCAGATTCCCCATTTCATCGTGCAGCTGCCATGCTATTTGTATACAGCGTGGCCAGTTATCAGTATCTGTAATGGGCGCATCCCAACGCTTCGGTAAACCTGTAGTCTCGGTATCAAAAATTATATACATCAAATTCCCTTTCTCTTCTGAACAAAATTAAAAAATAAAAGGGACGGAATTGCGTTGTTTATTCGTCAAATTATCCACAATGAAAAAGAGAATTTAGTGGATAGCAAAAACATTTTCCTTATTTTGTATTGGAATATAATTTGACAGGATAGATCATGATGAAATTTTTAAAAATAGTGTTGTTTATTGCTATTTTAGTTGTTATCGGCTGGTTTTTACTTGCGCGATACAGCAATAGACTGACCTCAGAAAGCAAACACCAATTGCTGATCGAACGTATTGAAGCAATGGGCAAATTAGAGCTGGTAAAGTATCGGTTCAGCGATGTATTGGAGCACAAAAACGTCAGCGCTTATTTACCAGACGCAAGTGTCCTACTCATCGTTAAAGCTGATGCTGTAGGCTGTGTAGACCTGACAAAACTTTCGTCACAAGATATAGAGGTAATAGATGATTCGGTATCCATACGACTACCAAGCCCCGAGATCTGCTATGTCAAAATAGACCATGAGGCGTCGAAGGTATATGATACGAAGATGGCATTCTTCCGAGAAGCTACTTTAGTCGACGAGGCTTTTAAAAGTGCAGAGAAAGAAATCTACAAAGAAGTACGAAATTCGGATATTTTGCGTCAGACAAAAGAAAACGCCATCCATGTGTTTAGGCCGTTGCTGGAAGGGCTAGGATTTTCGAAGATAAACTTGTCCTTTGAGTAATTGATAGGCGGTTTCTAAATGTTAAAAAATGTTAAAGCGCCAGTTGCAGATAATAGTTCACATTGCGGAGCGTTATAAAAGTATAATTTCATAATTTAGGTTAATAATTGGTTTGGTAAAATCCTGGGGCTCCCCGCTTCAGGATTTTTTCATTTTCCTAGTCATCAAAAGGCAACTTTTTATATGGTCTGTTAAAGAGTAATAAAAAGAAGACCTCCATCCGGGCGGATAGAGGTCTCACTAACCAATTATAACTTGCCGCCATGCTCTAGCGGACTGAATTATGAACTGCTAATATAACAAGAAAATCTAATAAAGCAAAATATTCCGCACCTATTTTACCCTACCCGAATTTGCTTTGTGATACCAATCTTTCCAAAGAGAAAACGAAAACAAATGGAACTCGAGCTTTTTTTAAATTAAACTTGTTCCGATGTCTTTTGCCGAACTATCAGGAATACTTCTTCGTCCAACGGCAGGTAACCATATTCATAGACAAAAAAATAAATTTGCCCTTTGGCATTACTAAATTGATTGGTAAAGAAATCGAAATCAAATCCTTTAGAAAGCAGTCTTTCACGAGTTACTTTCTGCATTTTTTCTTTTCCTAATACCTTACCGAGAACTTGTCGGTTACGCTTCAATATGTCATTGATTTTTCGCACAAAACTATTAGGAAGACTATTTCGTTTATTGTTGTAAGCATTCCGACAGGCATCATGGCAAAAGCGTTTATCCGACCGTCCAACAACTGGCTCGCCACAAGCTAAACACATACGTTTCTCCATATTTCACATAATTCTTTTTTACTGTACAAACGTTTGTAAACGCTTATAAACGTTTATAAACGCTTATAATTGGTTAACTACCGGCTAGTCGAAACCAGCTTTCGCAACTTTGAAATGTCAAAAGCGAATGCCGTTGACACTATAAATGTAAGTTATCTAAAGTGGATTTACAATTAAATTTCAATATTATGAGCACATTAATCAATGTAGTACAGCTTATCGGCCGCTTAGGAGCCGATGCAGAAGTGAAAACAACGACAACGGGAACCAAAGTTTCCAATGTACGTTTTGCCACCAACGAATATTCCAAAAACAGCCAAGGAGAGTGGGTTGAAATTACATATTGGCATAGCTTGGTCTTTTGGGGGAAACTGGCGGAGAGACTGGAAAAGAAATGTAAAAAAGGAACCCGTCTGTTGATACAAGGTTCTTTAGTTTATCGTGATTATACCGATGTCAATAACATCAAAAGAGAAGTTACCGATATACGGGTGCAACAATTTGTTGTATTAGACGGCTATACTAACAATACATCACTATTAGAAATTTCGTCTGATGTTGAAGAAAATGATACCGATCATCTCCCTTAATAAATAGTAAGAGGGCATTTTTCTTATCTGAAAGACGCCCTCTCCTATTATACTTATACTTAAAAGTCCCAACCTGCAGCCTCTGCCACTTTTTTGGGGATATCGGTATTTTCCATTTTATGCGTAAATTTTTCCGCTCCCGCTCCAATAGCAAAAATAGGAATATAAGCCGCTGAATGTCCTCCCGACGCCCAGCTCACGGAACCTTTTTTATTCAATATTTTGATAGCTTCGCTTGCCAATTTATCATCGTTAGCGTATAAACTTTTCGCAGTTTCCGTTTCATGTTGTACAAAACTCTTCTTATAAATATCATGAAGTGCTTTTTCTTCATCTTCATTAACTGTTACATCAGCGAACAGCCCAACATTTTCTGTTAGGATACCTTTTACTTCATCCCAATCCACTTCCTTTTTTGAAGCTCTTAAATCAGATAGTAGCTTGGATAAAGTGCCTTGCGACACTCGTTGGTTTGCCAATAGCTTTGTGTTCAGACGGCTTCCCCCATTGCCCACCGCAATTCCGCCAGTTTCATGGTCAGCGGTGATAACGATTAAAGTCTCCTCCGGATGCTTTTCATAGAATGCGTAGGCTCGTTTCACTGATTCGTTGAAATCTAATACCTCCCGAATGGTCGTTGTCGCATCATTAGCATGTGACGACCAGTCAATTTTACCGCCTTCTACCATTAAAAAGAACCCATTATTATTGTTTTTCGTCAATGATTCAATGGCTGCATCGGTTATCTGCGCTAAGTTTAAATCGCCTTCTCCTTGGTCGATTGCAAATTTTAACGATGATTTGTCGCTACCTTTTACATTCATTAAAATCATTTTATCAGCAGATTGTTTCGCTGAATTGTAATCATCTAAGCCGTAAGCTAACGTATATCCAGCTTTTTCAAACTGCGGAAACAAGGAAGGAGCTTCTTTTTTTTCCGAATCTTTATCCGGGCTTAAGAAGCCAGATCCGGCAAAAAAATCGAAATTTGATTTTATTAAATCCTGTCCAATTTCATAATACCGACTACGATTGGGTTGATGCGCATAGAATGAAGCAGGGGTAGCATGATCTATACTTACTGACGTCGTAACTCCCACCTTAAGACCTGCTTCTTTAGCAGCAAAAGCAATACTCTTATAGGCTGTTGTAGTCGCACTGTCCATTCCCAATACACCATTTTTGGTTTTCTTGCCTACAGCCAAAGCTGTTCCTCCAGCTGCCGAATCGGTTACGCCATGTGATAAAGAATAAGATGTAGCAAATGTGGCGTAGGGAAAGGTAGAGAACACTAAGGGAAAAACCGTGTTGCGATCTTCCTGAGCTGCTAGAAAAACCTCAGTCAGATTAATCTGGTTCAACCCCATTCCATCGCCAATCATAAAAAAAACGTATTTGGGTTTCTGTTGTGCGAACGCGCCGAACACAACAAACAAAAGGAGGTAAAGAATTACAAAATTTTTCTTCATTTTTTTTGAGGGATATGTTTATGTTGACAAATATAAAATATTACTATAAAGTCTGTGTTAAATTCACCAATCTTATCCAACAAGTTACATAGGTTTAGGGGAAAACATTATTTTTGCAGCATGACAGTACAACAGAAAGAAATGATTGTTCGGGATTTTGAAAAATATATGCAACATACATCGCAGCGCAATATACCTTTCACGCTAGAACGCTTTGCTGCATTTGCGACTTCCTTGATTAATTTTTACAACGGCAGCAATTTGATCTCTATACCCGAAAGAAAAGAAACCGCTTTGTTACTTAGTAACTCCTTTAACGCTGGTATGGGAAATCGTATTACCCAAGAAGATCTTAACCAAATAGCCGATTTGATAATTTCAGATTCCACGATTGATTATTCCATTTTAAATCCTATATTTGAATGATTTTTCCAATAGGGGGATTAGCTCAGCTGGCTAGAGCGTTTGGCTGGCAGCCAAAAGGTCATCGGTTCGACTCCGATATTCTCCACAACAACAGAGGTAAGGATGAAATGATCCTTACCTCTTTGTTTTTTATTCCTGTATTGTCCATACTAATTTATCTGTAGCATATCCCGAACGTTTGGCATACGCCAGATACTTCTGCTTAATGTCTTCCGGTATTGTTTTACTACGCGAGAGTATCCACATATAGTCGAGATTTTCACCAAACACCAAAGCATAACGATAGTCATCATCCACCATCACAACATTATATCCCGAATAGAACGGACCGAAAAAAGAAACTTTTAGAGCTCCCTCTTCTTCACTCCTCACAAACTTTGCCTTACCAATGCTTTGCTTATACTTTTCTTTTACCATGTCGTATCCCTGATTGTTGACCCGGATACTGCCATCGTCGTTCGACGCGTAGGACGCAATTACATTTTTAAGGTTCTTTTCCCAATAAAAATCTATCCGTGCGATCTCGTGCCATTCTCCCAAATATTTATCTTTTTGAAAACCCTGCACCACCGCTACATTAGATTTAACAGGCTTTAATAAATTATATAATGTCGTGCCAGCGGCTACGGCCGTTAGCAACAATAATGATTTTTTTCTGTCCATATACACTAAACCCAAAAGCATTATAAAAGTTTGGCTATTAATTAATAGTTTTGAAAAACCTTTTCGATACATCCAGGAAGGTTTTTAGTGAATATTAGGGATAACATTTTCAGCAAAGAACATTGTATTCAAAAGAAGAAGCAAAGAAATTAAAAGAGCAATTTTGGACAAACTTTGGTCGGTTTATGTCCCCGATTCCAAATGAAGAAGGGTTGAAAGTCAATTGGGTCAACTATAAAACAGGGATTAAGCATCTTTACTTTCGTATGGAGGTGGATAATAAAACGGCAAGCATCTATATTGAAATTAGTCATCCGGACAAAGGGATAAGAGAACTGATGTTTACACAATTCCAAGAATACAAAAACATACTGCATGCTGAACTCGAGGAAGAATGGATATGGAATGAAAACCATGATGATGAATACGGTAAAAACACCGCTCGTATCGGAATAGAGCTCAACAAAAAGGCTTCGGTTTTTAAAGCGGAAGACTGGCCGGCTTTAATCAGTTTCTTCAAGCCTCGTATTATTGCGTTAGATCGCTTTTGGAGTAATGCAAAATATGGGTTTGAGCTATTTAAATAGTGCCTTTATTATGATATCGTTGTGCTATCACCGTAACGACCAGTATCTGGAAAGCGTGAAAAATCATCAACGGAAGAAAATATAGACCTGCGCTAGCAGAATGGGCAAACAGAAACTTGCCGAATACCGAACCGTGGGTCAGTGATTTTTTAGAACCGCAGAATAACGCCGTTATAAGGTCTTCCCTATTAAATTTTAAGACAAATTTACTTAACGCATATATCAATCCATAAACGAGTATAAACAGCAGCACGACGCCGGCAAAAATCCACAACAGATATAACCTCCCCGTGCTTTCAAACACCCCACTTACAAATGACTCGGCAAAGCTGCTATAAACAATAAGCAGGATTATCGATTTATCAAATAATCCCAACTGTCGATTATATCGTATTACCCATTTGCCAAAATAAGTTTGCAATAGTAATCCCGCAATAACCGGGATAATGATCTCTTTTATTAATCCCCAATACACATCACCGAGCACGTCAATTTCGCCAAAATCAAGAAAAAACTGCATCCATAACGGTGTAATGACTACTCCTATTAAACCTGATATACTGGCATTGAAAATTGCTGCCGGAATATTTCCTCGTGCGATAGAAACCATAACTACAGAAGAAGATACCGTGGATGGCAATGCCGCCAAAAAGAAAAACGAGAGCCAAAAATCTCGTTGTAATTCGGTTTGGATAAGTGGGTAAAATGGTAGTAAGAGCAATGGAAATAGAACAAAGGTAGCTCCTTGTATCAATAAATGAAGCTTCCAATTACGCAGTCCTGCTTTTAACTGCTGAAAACTCAATTTTAACCCATAGAAAAAGAAAATGAGTGATACGCCGATGCTCGTAATCCAGGCAAGTATTTGTCCATCACGCCATAAATAAAGCTGTGGAAAGAAATAAGCTAATACAATGAAGCAGAGCAAGGCTAGAATAAAGCCGTCAAATTTCAGTTTCATAGAAGACGAAGATACGTTTTTTATCGAAACAACTTTTTCTTAACTTCGGTCTGTCGAAAAGACCAAAATTATGATGCGTTATAACAACATTTCAGGTATTGACTTCGATTCAATTTTTAATAACTGGAATAAAAAGGTGTATCATTACGCGTTGGGCAAAACAAATTCTAAATATATCGCAGAAGAAACGGTGCAACGTGTTTTCATTAAATTATGGAAAAACCTTTCCGAAAAAGATATTCCCGTCAACATAGAAGCACAGATTTTTACCATATCAAAAACAATACTTCTCGATGTCGTCAAAGAAGAAACGAATAGACGAAAATTACTTATCGATGATAAGAAAGAAGTATGGAGTGAGAGTCCGTTCGATATTTTTCAAACCAAAGAACTTGATTATCGGATTCAAAGAGCTATTGAATCGATGCCAGCAACGCGAAAAGAAATTTTTCAATTAAGCCGTTTTGAACATCTTTCCTATAGAGAAATCGCCAACAAGCTATCCATTTCTCCAAAAACAGTAGAAAACCATATCCATTTAGCGCTTAAAACGCTTCGTCAGATTATCTTTAGGACTTCATTCATCTTATTTTACTTTTTCTTTTAGGGGTATCTTCATTTTCAATCGTATTACTTATGTATGAAGCTCACAAAAGAAATTCTGGAAAGATATCTTAAGGGTAATTGTTCTGATGACGAGATAACATTTATTCATGAAAATATCGATAAAATAAAAAATCAAGCAGATATTTTATTTTCGGAACAAGAATGGAATGATGCAGATAATCTATCGGAATATCCAAATGCTGAAGAAATAAAAAAAAGAGTTGTAGACCATATCGAAAACCCCGTTCGCAAGCATCAAATTCAAAAACGTCGGATGATTGTATCTTGGTCGGTTGCAGCCTCTGCTATTTTATTGATAGGTTCCCTATTTTACTTTTCCAAGACCAGCATAAAACAGGCTGTAGAACAAGAGATAGTATCATCGCATGAAACACCTGCTACGGACTCGCCAACCAACCTTTATTATATCAATTCAGGAAAAGATGTTATGCACATTACGGTTTCCGACGGCTCTTCTATATCGCTTTATCCGCAATCGGAAATCAAATTTTCCGAGCATTTCGATGAGAAAACTTCCAGAGATTTCTTCCTAAAAGGAAAAGCTAAATTTTCCGTAGCGAAAGATAAGAACAAACCATTTCACGTACACTCGAAAGGCATGACGACTACAGCACTTGGCACTGTCTTTATTGTAGATGAATTTGCGTCATCCATTACGCAGGTAAAGCTTTTAGAAGGTTCTGTAGAAGTAAAACCAACAGTATTCAAGAAACAGTCTCCGATCGTGCATATATTAATGCCAAACGAGGAGATAAAAGTTGATCATAAAAGATCCAGAGTACTACATACCACCAAGCTTGCTTCCTCACCAACCGAACGAGGAGGATATTTTAGAGAAACATCGGAGAAAATCATTTTTAAAAACCTAGCATTGGAAGAAGTCTTCTTGATATTGGAACAAAACTACGTGATTAACATACGCTATCATAAAGATCAAATAAAACAAAAATTCTACACAGGTTCATTTAATCAAAGTAAAAACATATATAAAGAAATCTTAGATGAAATCAAATATCTACATGAAATCGAATTAGAGGTATACTAATCTTTTGAAATAAAATTCACTAAATAAAACAAATTATGAGTAAATCGCCAACAAACGCGTCCAAGCTGTTGACTATGCTTCTGCTCGGCTTGACGAAACCTAAAATGAAGTGGACTGTACCGTTGTCCACTCTTACTATCATGGGAATAGGTATCCATGTAGCTGTCGCGCAGACTGCTGCCTCCGTGAACGGTGTGGTGAGGGATGCACAAGGCAATCCTATTCACGGCGCAACGGTTACCGTACAAAACACATCAACAGCATTTAAACAGGTTACAACGACAACCGAACAAGGTACGTTTTCATTCAGTAATATCCCCGAAGGAAACAATTACAGCTTATCCGTTACCTCGTTGGGTTATAAACCTAAAATATTAAGTGGCTATAATATTGCTCTTCATGATAAGGTTGCTATTACCGTTGACTTAGATACAGAAGCCGAAAACATAGATGAAGTTGTGGTTACGGCGCTCGGTATCAAACGGGAGAAAAAGGCACTTGGTTATACCGTCGCGGATCTTAAGGGAGATGAGCTCACACAGGGGAAAGAAGCGAATGTAGCCAACGCCTTGTCTGGGAAAGTGGCGGGTGTGCAAGTAAGTCGGGCAGCGTCGGGTGCCGGTGGATCATCGAAAGTTGTTATTCGTGGCAATAACTCACTGATTGGAAATAGTCAACCGTTGTATGTGATAGACGGTGTGCCCATCGACAATCAAAACATCTCCTCTCCCACGCAATCGGGTGGTACAGATTACGGTGATGGTATAGGTAATATAAATCCGGAAGATATTGAAAGTATGTCCGTACTAAAAGGACCAAATGCTGCTGCGCTATATGGACAACGCGGTAGCAACGGTGTCATCTTAATCACTACAAAATCCGGAAAAGCTGGACGTACCAATGTAAACTATAATACCGATTATTCGCTAGGGACTGGATTAATATTGCCCGATTTTCAAAATGAATATGGACAAGGGCTTAACGGCACTTTTACTCATTTCCGACGAGACGATGGTAGTATTGTCCCGATGGCGACAGCTATCGCAAACGGATATACCGGTATTCCTAAAATGAGCGCTGGCCGCGATCGTACTACCCGAGCCAGCTGGGGACCTCGCATGGAAGGCCAGACTTACGAAGATATGTATGGTAATGTTCTTCAATTAAACCCTGCATCAGATACCTATCAATCTTTCTTCCAAACCGAGAAACAATTCATAAACAACATCGGTGTAGATGGTGGAAACGACCGTGTAAATTACAGATTCTCTTATGCCAACACCAAGGTCGATGGCTATATACCGACCAACACCTTAAATAGAAATAATTTTGGTTTACGGACACAAGGCAAGATCACGGAAAAGTTTCATATTGACGTAAAAGCCAATTATATCTTGCAAAATGCGAAGAACAGACCAACACTCTCTGATGCGGCAGACAACCCAGCATATTTGTTTATCAGTCAGCCCCGGAGTTTAAGTAACCAAATTATGTCACAATACAAATGGACTGCGGATGACGTAGCCAAGCAATTGGGATTTTCCGGCGTCACCGAGGGACTGGAGAAGACTTATGCTACCAACAGTTCGACTGCCAACCCTTTTTGGACTATTCATGAGAATCATAACGAAGACCGCAGAGATCGTGTAATAGGTCTATTGCGGTTATCATACGACTTTTTCCCATGGCTGAAGGTCACGGCGACAGGTGGAACGGATTTCTATACCGATCAACGATTTCGATACAGACCGATCAACACCTATCAAAGTTTGAACCGGAAGGGCGATATTCGTGAGGAAGTTATTCGATCAAGAGAAAACAACTACGATATCTTAGCCAGCACAAATTTCGATCTCTCACCCGATTTTAAACTGAATGCGAATCTTGGAGCTGCCCATCAAAGTAGGTTCATGCGATTAACAGGAAATACCGGAAATCAGTTTATCGTTCCGGATTTGTTTGTGATCAATAATACAACAACTAACTCCTACCTATTTGATCTGATTGAGTCACGGATCAATTCAGCTTACTTTTCGGGACAACTCGGTTACAAAGACTACTGGTTTGTGGACTTCTCGGCGAGAAATGACTGGTCGTCTACCCTATCGAAAAATAACAGCTCGTTCTTTTATCCATCAGTTAGCACAAGTTTGGTTCTGTCGGATGCACTTAATTGGCAATCTAGTGCCTTATCTTACGCTAAAATACGAGGTTCTTGGGCACAAGCAGGTAGCTCAGGTAATCCATACCAGTTGACAGGCGCATATAACCTCAGCCAATATACACATGGTGGTGTGCCCATGGCCTCCTATACAGACATTATTCCCGATCGCGACTTAAAGAATGAGCTGACCACATCTATCGAAGCGGGAGCCGATCTACGATTTATCAATAATCGGGTTTCATTCTCCTTTACCTATTATCAAGCAAAAACAAAAAATCAAATATTAGATGTACCGATTTCACCGTCAAGCCTTTATGTCCGAAACAGGATAAATGCCGGAGAAATCAGTAACAAAGGAATTGAATTTATGGTTAGTGCAACTCCAGTCAAGTTAGAAAATGGATTCGAATGGAATACTATCTTTAATTTCAACCGAAACAGAAATAAGGTCGAATCACTCTATCCCGGTGTAGAAACCTTCCTGTTAGCAACCGATAGAGGTATAAACGTAGTTGCCGAAGTAGGTAAGCCTTTCGGGCAACTAATCGGAACCCAATTTGCGTGGATAAAAGATGATCAAGGGAACAGGCTAATCGATGGCGACACCGGATTACCCCTGCGAACAACAGGACGAGTAGAAACTGATCTCGGCAACGCACAACCCGATTGGTTAGGCGGCTTTGGCAATACATTTACCTACAAAGGCTTTACATTGTACGGATTGGTAGACATCCGTCAAGGTGGTATCGTGTTCTCCCAGTCAAACCGGGAACAGATTGTTTATGGCACAAGCAAAAAAACACTTCATGGACGCGACGGCACCTATATAGCGGATGGCCTAGTTGCCACTCAAAACGGAGCGGGAGAATGGATAAGTACTGGTCAGAAAAACGAAAAACAAATCACGGCACAAGATTATTGGAATATGGTTGCTAGCGATAAGGAAGTCATGGTATCCGAAGAGATGATTAATGACATGAGTTATATTGCGATGCGTGAAATTAGCCTATCTTATTTCTTACCGGCCAAACTGATGCCGACCAAAGCTATACGGTCAATAAAACTCGGACTATACGGAAGGAACCTGTTCTATTTCCAACGTAAAACAGACGGTTTTTCTCCAGAGGCTTCAGCCTTTAATGTACATAACTCATCTATAGGCATAGAATCTACCTCCTTGCCCATGATGAGAAACTTTGGGTTCAATATATCGTTAGGTCTTTAATCTCCATCATTATGAAAACATCATTAATAAAAAAAGCTATATATATAAGTTTCTGCACAGCAGCCTTTGTTTCTTGCACCAAAGACTTTGAACAAATAAACAAACCACCTACATCGGTGACTTCGGTGGATCCGGCTCTTTTAATATCAAGGATCCTGCGCGACGGCACTTTCCAAGAATCGGGCGAACTACCTAATAATAAATTCGGTTCATGGATACAACAATGGGCTGGTGGTCCAGTGGTACCTGTATCGCGGTATTTTGAAGGACCGGAAAATCTCATTTGGTCGCAACATTATACATTATTACGCAATATTGTGCAGATCAAACAGGAATTAGCAGGACAGGAAGATACACCTTCTGGCAGAAGTAAATTGGCTATTGCCGAAATATATGAAGTATACTTGTATCAACGGTTGACCGATTTATTTGGCGATATTCCGTATTCCGAGGTTACTACATCTAACCTGGAAATCAACAGAACACCTAAGTTTGATAAACAGGAAGAAATTTATCCAAGTTTAATCCAAAAACTCGATCGAGCATTGGGCAAACTCACATCGGGAGATGATTCCTACGGTACGTCGGATTTCTTCTATAGCGGTAATATCGATAAATGGAAAAAATTTGGAAATTCCCTAAAGCTACGTTTAGGAATGCGAATCCGGTATGCTAATCCCAACTTGGCACAACAAACAGTAACAGCTGCCATGTCCTCTTCTTACGGTTTGCTTAGTAGTAATAGCGACAACGCGACAGTGCCGACATATAACGATGCGCAGGCAGAAAATCAAAATCCTATTTTACGCCAAAACGTAACAGGAAGTTCAGATTTGAGGTATTTAGCCAATACATTGATAGACCAACTCAAAGATTATAATGATCCTCGTTTGCCAATATTGGCGCAACCAGTTACCATCGATGGCACACAGGTATATCAAGGTATTGGTGTCGCGCTTACCGACAATCAGTTATCGGAATTAATCCGTGCTAACTTTTCAACGCCTAACAGATCGACCTGGTTTAGCCTTTCACACAGTCCAATTCCTAGTTATGCGATGACATATGCAGATATCTGCTATTATAAAGCAGAAGCTGCTCTATTGAACTGGGGAGCATCCACAGATGATGCACATACATTTTTTGTGGATGGCGTTAAAGCTTCCTTTGCATTGGAGCCGTATAATCTAACGAATATACCTACCTCATACGAACAAGACGTATTGAGTTTTACAGGTTTATCCACGGAACAAAAATTAGAAAAAATAGCTATCCAAAAATGGATTCAATTGTTTGGGCGAAATATGGAAGCATTTGCAGAATGGAGAAGGATGGGCTATCCGACATTGACGCCTGGACCAAATCCAGGTTCAACAAACGGCAGCATTCCACGCCGAGGTATTTATTCCAGCGAAGAGGCCGAACTTAATAAAGCGAACTATGAAGAAGCTGTAGGTCGGATGAGCAACGGTGATTCCTTTCTATCGAAGGTGTGGTGGGATCAAAATTAAAAAGAGCGGGGTGCAATTTGAATTGCACCCCGCTTGTTTTATATTCTTTTTAAGATAATTTACCTAATGCCTCCTTTATACGGCGCAGCGCTTCTTTCAAGGCCTCATCCGAAGCCGCATACGAAAGACGGATGTAATTGTTGTTCCCAAAAGAATCACCTCCAACCGTTGCTACATGTCCTTCATTGAGTAAATATAGTGCAAGATCCGAGGAGTCTTTTAATACATTCCCTTGTGCGTCTTTCTTACCAAAAAATGAGCTGATTTCGGGGAAGAAATAAAATGCCCCTTCTGGAAGATTCGTTTTAACACCAGGAATATCATTTAACAAATCATACACCAATTGACGTCTGCGTAAAAATGCTTCTTTCATTTCATTTACGCTTTCCAACCCGTCGTTATAAGCAGTAATACCTGCACGTTGTGCAATCGAACAAGTGCCAGAAGTTGTTTGTCCCTGCAATTTATCGTTCGCAGCAGCAATTTCCTTATTGGCAGCTATATACCCTAAACGCCAACCTGTCATTGCAAAAGCTTTGGAAAAACCATTTACAATGATAACACGGTCACGGATGGATTCAAATTGGGCAATGGATTCATGCTTGTCGATGAAGTTAATATGTTCATAAATTTCATCGGACAAGATGAAAATATCCGGATGTTTCTCGAAAACTTTAGCCAGTGCCGCTAACTCGTCCTTACTATAGACAGAACCTGTTGGGTTACAAGGCGAAGAAAACATAAACAACTTAGTTTTGGGTGTAATAGCTGCCTCCAACTGTTCCGGCGTAATTTTAAAATCCGAATCGATATCGGTATCGATAAATACGGATTTTCCCTCTGCCAATACAACCATCTCTGAATACGAAACCCAATATGGTGTGGGAATAATAACCTCGTCTCCGGGATTGATCAGCGTCAAAATAACATTAGAAAGTGATTGTTTTGCACCTGTAGAAACCACGATTTGCGAGGGTTCATAGTCCAAACCATTTTCATTCTTTAGTTTATTTACAATGGCTTGGCGGAGTTCGGGATATCCCGGTACCGGAGAATAACGTGTATAGTTCTCGTCTAGCGCTTTCTTTGCTGCATCCTTTACATTATTGGGTGTGTTAAAGTCTGGTTCTCCCACACTTAAACTAATAACATTGATGCCTTTAGAAGCTAATTCGCGTCCCAATTTTGTCATTTTTAAGGTCGCTGATTCGGATAAATTATTAATCCTATCTGATAAATATGATGTCGTACTCATGATGTTACAAATATATACATACTCTCCATTTATCATATGGAAATTTTGAGAAAACTCATCTGATGACGAAAATGTAGAGATTTCAACAGGTTTTCATAAATTATATCAAGATTTATTATATTGGATATAAAAATGAATTTATTTAGGTTTGCCACTATGGATTCGCGGAGAAAGTTTTTAAAAAAGATGGGCGCTGGTTCGCTCCTGCTGGGATTACACCCTATTTATGCCCAACGGATAAAACCACTACAGAGCGACGTAAACAGACCTATCGTCCTCTCCACTTGGGATTTTGGATTGAAAGCGAACGCCGAAGCATGGAAGGTTCTTTCAACAGGAGGACGCGCACTAGATGCTGTGGAACAGGGGGTGCGCTATACGGAAGCTGATCCTACCGAGCGCAGTGTGGGCTACGGTGGGCGTCCGGATAGAGATGGCAAAGTGACATTGGATGCCTGCATCATGGACGAAAACGCGAATATTGGGTCGGTGGCTGCTTTAGAGCAGATCAAACATCCCATATCGGTTGCCCGGGCGGTAATGGAAAAAACACCGCACGTTATGCTTGTTGGGAATGGCGCGTTACAATTCGCACAAGAACAGGGATTTCCACTCGAGAACCTACTGACAGAAGCTTCCGAAAAGGAATGGCGCGAATGGCTCAAAACAGCGAAATATGAACCTGTCGTCAATATTGAAAACCACGACACCATCGGCATGATTGCATTAGATGCGCAAGGTAATCTTTCCGGAGCCTGTACAACCAGCGGCATGGCTTTTAAAATGCACGGTCGGGTCGGCGATTCCCCTATCATCGGAGCCGGGCTATACGTCGACAACGAAGTGGGTGCTGCTACGGCTACCGGACATGGTGAAGAGGTTATTCGAACAGTCGGTTCGCATTTGGTTGTCGAATTGATGCGTCAAGGACACACTCCTCAAAAAGCTTGTGAAAAAGCTGTCAATCGGATTATTAAATTTACGGAGAACCGCAAAAAAACGTTGGATAACATACAAGTTGGATTTATTGCGCTAAACAAACAAGGGGAATATGGCGCGTATTGCATACATGGCGGTTTTAATTACGCCAAATATGATCATGCCGGAAACGAACTTATATCTTCTCCCCACTATCTCAAATAAAGATGTCAAAAATAGAAATAGCCTGTTTTAATATAGAAGCAGCGCGTATAGCACAGCAACACGGCGCCGACCGCGTAGAGTTTTGTGCCGATATGCAAGTCGGCGGAACAACTCCAGATTTGCAGAAAACAGAAATCGTACGTCGTGAATTACATATCGCGCTTCATGTGATGATACGACCCCGAGGTGGGAATTTTGTGTATTCAGTGGAGGAATTTGCACAGATGAAAAACGAGATCCTAACGTATAGCGCATTGGGCGCGGATGGCTTTGTATTCGGTATCTTGGATGAGGCAGGAAACATAGATAAGCAAAAAAATAAAGCATTGGTCGAGCTAGCCGGAGGCAAATCTTGTACTTTCCATAGAGCATTTGATGAAGTTTCCGATAGTGCCCAAGCATTAGAAGATATTATTGCCTGTGATTTTACTACCGTGCTCACCTCGGGATGTGCACCGAATGTAGATTTAGGGCAAGAAGAGTTGAAGCGTCTGGTAGAGCAAGCTCGCGATCGCATTGCAGTTATGCCCGGTGGCGGTTTACGTTCCACCAATATTAGACGGATTTGGCAAGAGACGGGTGCAGATTATTTTCATTCCTCTGCCATCACCGACGGTTCGGAAACAGCGGTCGCGACAGAAGTAGATGCGTTAGTACAAGCGGTTAAATTATATTAGATACTTCAAACCCAGCCGCAAACCGTAACCGATCGCTATACCGATCACAAAACTGGCTAAAGTCCCTACGAGAATATACTCTGTAAACTTGGTGTCTTTTGCATTTGTTAAATCACCAAAACGAAAGATGGATTTTGCCCCCAACAGAAACCCTATACCCGACAAAAAACCGACTTGTATAAAGAGGACGATCAGCAACCGTTCCATGATACCGATGAGCATACCGGCATCTACCAGAGAGTTTTTGGGCTTTGTGACGACATCAGCTTCGGACGTCCATTTGCTGAAGAAAACCCGTAACATAATCGGACTAACGAAAACGGTCAGTACAAAAGCTAAAACATATAATAGATTTTTTGCAGAAAGCAGTGTATCCCAATCAATTGGTAAACCATATTTATACAATACAACGACAATTAGGGACAAGATATGTAGCGTCTGATCTGCTATAAACAGTAAAAATGCACGACGTGGAAATTTTTTCTCAAAATAAATCTTACTACTGTCTATTAACAGATGTGCGCAGCTTATAAATACGATAACCCGCCATTGATCGGATAGTTCGGGAAGAAAGAACACAACTAATAACGCGGTGTGTATGGCAATATGCAATAGTAAATAGCCAATATGTTCTCTTCGTTTCTGTACCCATTTTTTGGGCTGTAAGACAAAATCACCTATAAAATGAGCCAGTAGTAGCTTTAAGAATAAAATACTCATAACGCTAACATTTCTTTTGTACAGTAATCTAACGCCCGTTGTATCTTAGCATAGCTCGCTTTTTGCAGTTCAGTACTCACTTGACTTTGATATTTCTTGTCCAATATTTTGGCCAATTCCGCTTGGTTGGCATTCTCGTTTTGAAAAGCTGCTTTTACCGTCTTTGCCATATTGGGTGTCCAACGCGTAGCCAATTCTGCCGCCAATGGTAATATGACATTGCATACAGCGTCGAGTTTGGGATAACCCGATTTAAAAAAGATAGTGTCCTTTTTTAATTCTTCAAAAGCTTCTCCAGAATAAATAAGCGCAGAACCAAAGGAATTTTTGATATGCGGAGCATCATATTCTTTCGTTCCGATGCCGACACCGATACGTACATCCAAATCAAACGCCAACATTGCAGCTTTAATATAGAAAATAGCTGTCAATACATTTTGCAGCGTGAGCTGCGCTTGAAAACTATCTCCCCTAAAAATATCAAATTTATCCGAATACAATCCTAAGGCTTCTTCCAATGCCGGCATCCATACTTTCGGATCTGCGGAGCGCGATTTGATTACATCACCTGATATGACAGCTATCATACAATATCTTTTACCCAAATATAAGTATAGAACAGCATATCAGCAAAATTAGTGATAAGTAAAATTATCACTAAAATAAATGATAATTAAGAATATTACTAAAAACAGTGATAAATTTAAATATCATTAAAAATAATGATAATATACTTAGAAGGAGAGTCCGGAGATTACACGACAATATTGATAATTTTGCCTTTCACAAAAATAACCTTCTTCACGTCTTTTCCATCCAGATACCGCTGCACATCTGCATTTGCTAGAACAGCTTCCTCTACAGCTTTCGGATCCAAATCTAAGGCCAATGATAAGTTCATCTTCATTTTTCCATTAACAGAAACCGGATAAGCAAATTCCGATTCAACCAAATATTGTGGATTAAAGACAGGGTATGGTGCATAGGAGATCGTACCAGCCTCGTTCCCCAATAATGCCCATAATTCTTCCGCAATATGAGGAGCATAAGGTTGAAGGACAATGATGAGATCTTGTAATATTTTACGTTTGTTACATTTCAAATCAGTCAGTTCGTTCACACAAATCATAAATGCCGATACAGAAGTGTTAAACGAGAAGCGTTCAATATCCTCTTCTACTTTTTTGATGATTTTATGCAATGCTTTATATTCCGCTTTGGTAGGTTCTTCGTCAGACACGCCAAAATTCCCCTGTGCATCATGGAATAAACGCCATACCTTACGTAAAAATTTATATACTCCTTCAATACCGTTTGTGTTCCAAGGCTTTGATTGCTCCAATGGCCCCAGGAACATTTCGTAAAGGCGGAGTGTGTCGGCACCATATGTCTCTATAATATCGTCCGGATTAACTACGTTAAATTTAGACTTTGACATCTTCTCCACTTCGGTGCCGCAAATGTACTTGCCATTTTCCAAGACAAATTCCGCATCTGCAAAATCTGGGCGAAATGCTTTGAATTTCTCCGTATCGAGTATATCATTATAAACAATGTTCACATCGACATGCAACGGAATAGTGTTGTATTTGTCTTTTAGACCATGCGAAACAAAAACATTTGTCCCTTTACCCTCCTCATCGAGCACGCGATATACAAAGTTGGAACGCCCTTGAATCATGCCTTGGTTGATCAACTTTTTGAAAGGCTCCTCTTCGTTGTGATACCCAAGATCTTTCAATACTTTATTCCAAAACCTGGAGTAGAGCAAATGCCCCGTAGCATGCTCTGAACCACCGATATATAAATCTACAGCTTTCCAATAACCTACAGCTTCTTTAGATGCAAAAGCTTCTTTATTTGTGGGATCCATATAACGAAACCAATACCAAGAAGAGCCCGCCCAGCCCGGCATCGTACTCAACTCATACTCATATTTGCCTTGATACTTCCATCCTTCAGCCCTGCCCAACGGCGGTTCACCAGTTTCTGTAGGCAGATATTTATCTACCTCCGGCAATAATAAAGGCAACTCCTCCTCTTTAATTAAATAAGGCAATCCATCTTTAAAATATACCGGTACGGGTTCGCCCCAATAGCGTTGACGACCAAAAATAGCATCGCGCATCCGGTAGTTTATTTTAGCTTTACCTAAACGGAGTTCTTCTAAACGGTCTATCAAAGCTGGTACAGCTTCGTTGTAAGGCATACCATTAATAAAATCCGAATTGATATAGCGACCATCTTTAGTAGGATCAGCTTCTTCTTCAATATTTTGCGCATCGGAAATCGGAATGATCGGCAAATTAAAATGTTTTGCAAAAATATAATCCCGTTGATCACCAGATGGTACAGCCATCACAGCTCCCGTTCCATATCCCGCCAAAACATAGTCTGCAATCCATATTGGCACGTCTTCTCCAGTCAAGGGGTGCTTCGCGTATGAACCCGTAAAAGCACCTGATACCGTTTTGGTATCTGCCATACGATCTAGTTCAGATTTCTTCGCAGTTTTCTCTTTATAAGATTCTATTTCAGACCGTTGAACATCTGTAGTTAAAGGGTCAACTAATTCATGTTCTGGTGCTAAAACGATAAAAGAAACACCAAAAATAGTATCCACACGCGTCGTGAACACTTCAATATCTGTATGCAGCTGGGGCAGCGGGAATTTTACCGATGCACCTACCGATTTCCCTATCCAGTTACGTTGCATTTCTACCAACGGTTCCGGCCAATCAACTGTATCTAATCCGCGTAGCAAACGGTCGGCATATGCCGTTATACGCATCGACCACTGCATCATTTTCTTCTGTTCCACAGGATAACCCCCACGCTCTGATACACCATTGATAACTTCATCATTAGCTAATACAGTGCCTAAAGCAGCACACCAATTCACCGTACTTTCCCGCAAATAGGCCAATCTATATTTCAGCAATTCGCGTTGTTGTTCCTCCTCCGAAAAACCATTCCATTCGGCTGCTGTAAAGGTCAATACATCTTCATCACAAACCGCATGAATACCTTCAGAGCCAGAGGTTTTGAATCGCTCTATTAAATTATCGATTGACTCCGCTTTATCTGTCTCATTATTATACCACGCATTGAACAACTGCATGAAAATCCACTGTGTCCATTTATAATAATCGGGTTCGGATGTGCGCACCTCCCTCGACCAATCGTAAGAAAAACCGATGTTATCCAATTGCTCTCTATATCGCGCGATATTTGCTTCTGTCGTAACGGATGGATGTTGTCCCGTTTGAATAGCATATTGTTCAGCAGGCAGCCCAAATGAGTCATAACCCATGGGATGCAATACATTAAAACCTTTCAATCTTTTATATCGGGAAAAGATATCAGAAGCAATATAACCGAGCGGGTGCCCAACGTGCAGTCCGGCGCCTGACGGATAAGGGAACATGTCCAATACGTAATATTTTGGTTTATCTGTTGTCCCTGTGGGCTTAAACGTATTATGTTCAGCCCAAAATTGTTGCCACTTCTTTTCTAACGATTGATGATTGTATTCCATAATAATGTTGCTGCTAATCTGAAAGAGATGCGAAAATAGCTATTTTACATCAATTTAGACATAAAAGTTTCAGAATAGACAATAAAATGTGTATATTGAATGTTAAATGTCTAGGTGTTTAGGCAAATTATTCGGATGAATTGTTTCTTAAATGCACATTATTATTTACTTTCGCATCATAATATTAGATTAAAAAGAGCGTATGTCTACTCACGAAGAAGGTTCACCGAGAAAGAAAACCAAATCTGTTTATGTGTCAACAGTCATTAGTATCGCGTTGGTACTATTGATGACAGGTTTACTAGGCTTGATTCTGGTGCACGCAAAGAATCTATCAAAATACGTCAAAGAAAATATCGTTCTCAATATCATTGTAAACGACAATGTAAATGAGGGGGATGTATTGGCGATGCAGAAAGACCTTGAAAAAGATCCTTATGTATTGCGTACAGAATATATCAGCAAGGAGCTTGCGGCAAAAAACCTGAAAGAAGACCTCGGCGAGGATTTCGTGGAATATCTAGGACACAATCCCCTATTACCTTCCATCGACGTATACCTAAAAGAACAATATGCCAATACCGACAGCATACAGACTTTTATTCAAAAATCAGCTAAAAATAGCCGTGTGAAGGAAGTTGTATATCAAGAATCACTCATTGATATGGTCAATAAGAATATCCGTATTATCGGTATCGTGGTCTTAGGGTTCACCATTGTGTTGTTAATCATTGCCGTAGCGCTAATCAATAATACGATTCGCTTAGCGATTTATTCACAAAGGTTCCTCATCAAGAGCATGCAATTGATCGGCGCAACGAAGAACTTCATTCGTAAACCTTATCTCCTATATGGTATATTCCATGGTTTGCTAGGCGCTATGATCGCTATTTTGCTATTGATATTTACCTTGCAATTCGCCCAAAAACAGATTCCAGATTTAGTATTTTTACGTAATTGGTATGAGTTTGGTGCTATTTTCCTTATTGTCGTTGCTTTAGGTATTGTTATTTCCGGTTTCAGTACATACTTCGCGGTAACAAAATATCTAAGAGCTAAATCGCATAGCTTGTATAGGTAATGATGAGTTATAATAGAATTAAACCGTAAATGTATAAAAAGTGAAATGTAACGGGCAATTGTATTAGTCCAATTAAATCACGAACAAAGAGATATGTCAGAAAAAAAACAACATTATACTTCACAGCCAAAATCCGGCTTTGTTTTTGAAAAAATAAACTATCAACTGTTTATTGCCAGCGTGCTGGTGGTTGTTCTGGGTTTCATCCTCATGATGGGCACAGAAGATATTTACAGTTTCACAAAGATAACGCTAGCTCCTTTCGTGGTTGTCCTCGGATTTGCTTTAGGCTTCGTTGCTATTTTATACAAACCCAAAAACAAAAAAAATAATTAAGAATGACCTATTTTCAGGCGATTGTCTTGGCAATCATTGAAGGATTAACAGAATTTTTACCTGTTTCTTCGACAGGTCATATGATTATCGGAACAGCATTAATGGGTATGGAGCCCACTCCTTTCGTCAAACTGTTTACCATCGTTATACAGCTCGGTACGATCCTTTCCGTTTTAGTTTTATACTATCGGCGGTTCTTTAAATCACTCGACTTTTATTATAAGCTGGTAGTCGCTGCTATCCCAGCTTCTATACTTGGATTGGTGCTTAACGATTTCATTGATTCTCTTTTAGAAAGTCCGTTGATGGTAGCGGTAATGCTAGTCATTGGCGGTGTCATTCTATTATTTGTGGACAGATGGTTTAACAAACCTCAAGTCGATAATTCGGATGATATTTCTTACAAACAAGCATTTATCATCGGTTGGTATCAATGTTTGGCGCTGATTCCTGGAACGTCACGTTCGGCAAGTACGATAGTTGGCGGTATGACCCAAAGTCTGACCCGCAAAGCCGCTGCCGAATTTTCTTTCTTTTTGGCCATTCCAATGATGGCGGGCGCTTCTGTTGTTAAACTTTATAAATTCTTTAAAGAAGGCCATGTTTTTACCGGTGAAGAAATAAATCTCCTTATCGTTGGTAATGTGGTCGGTTTTATTGTCGCCATAATTGCCATTAAAAGCTTTATCAGCGTATTGACAAAATATGGTTTTAAAGCGTTCGGATGGTATCGTATTATTGTGGGGCTCGTGATTATTGGATTATTATTGAGCGGACATAGCCTTGAAATTATATAAATGACAAACGTAGAAGAAACCGTATCTTCTCCATTCAATTTTGCAGAAGGTGAGGTTCTATTGGTTGATAAACCCTTGGATTGGACCAGTTTTGATGTGGTAGGTAAGCTCCGCAATAGTATGAAGCCTCAAAAAATTAAAGTAGGCCATGCCGGAACCCTCGATCCCTTGGCAACTGGATTATTGATTATCTGTACAGGTAAATTCACAAAACGAATAGACTCTTTCCAGGCGGAAGACAAAGAATATACGGGTGTGATTACATTGGGGGCAACTACCCCGTCCTATGATTTGGAAACAGTAGTTGATCAGACCTTCGATTATACGCATATCACCGAAACTGAAATATATGAAACGGCACTACAATTTATAGGTGAACTTGAACAGTATCCGCCCGCCCATTCGGCCATTAAAATAAAAGGCGAACGCGTATATGAAAAAGCACGACGCGGAGAAGATGTTGAATTGAAAGCACGGCGTATTACGATTAACCGCTTCGAAATAGAGAAAATCGAGACGCCCAATGTGTATTTTAGAATCAGTTGTTCCAAAGGGACTTACATCCGCTCTATCGCACATGATTTTGGAAAGGCTTTGGGAATTGGCGCCCATCTCAGTCAGCTTAGACGTACCAAAAGTGGTGATTTTCATGTAGATAATGCTTGGAATTTGCAGGATTTAATTGAAAAAATTAAATTACACAAAAGAACGATTCAACAATAGACAAACAACTAATTATAAGTAGTGAAAATATATAAAAGTTTAGATGAGTTTGAACCACTCTCAAATGCTGTCGTAACCATTGGCACATTTGACGGTGTACATATTGGCCATCAAAAAATCTTATCCAAATTAAGGGAATGTGCTGCAGAAGGAAATGGCGAAACTATCTTACTTACTTTTTTTCCGCATCCCCGTCTAATCATCAATCCGGATGACGATAATTTGCGTCTTATTAACGATATAGAGGAAAAGACCCATCGATTAGCCTTATCGGGAATTGACCACTTAATCATTACGCCCTTTACACGTGATTTCTCCAATCAATCACCGCAAGAATACATCAGTAATGTTTTGGTTGGCCGACTAGGCACAAAACAGATTGTGATTGGATACGACCATCATTTTGGCAAAGACAGACAGGGCTCTATCAAGGATCTAAAAGAGCTGGCCGAGATATATGACTACGCTGTTGAACAGATCCCGGAACAGGATATCGAGGATGTTGCCGTATCATCTACCAAAATCCGGGAATCCTTAATAAAAGGGGACATCGAAACTGCAAACAAATATTTAGGTTATCCATTTGAACTGACCGGTACTGTAGTACGTGGCGATCAAATCGGTCGGGAGATCGGTTTCCCTACCGCGAACCTTAACGTACACGAAGCACATAAACTTATCCCGGCGTATGGCATTTATGCGGTAGAAGTGGAAATATACGCCAATATGTCCACCGTCCATACCGGCGAGTATATCGCTCCACAACCCGACCGCATAGCAAAAGGAATGGCGTATATTGGTACCCGCCCAACAGTGGATGGCATGAACCGAAAGATTGAGATCAACTTATTGGATTTTAAAGATGATATTTATTCCGCGACTCTACGGGTTAAGTTTCTTAGGTTTATCCGCCATGATCAATGGTTTGATTCATTGGAAACTATGCGCAACCAGATTAAAGACGACGAAAAAAGTATTCGGGAATATTTCGGGATATAGCTTAAATTACTATCGGATAATAAACATGCCCCAAGTCATTTAAAACGGTTAAATCAACAGGCTTCGGAAATATACCGTATACCGCTGATCCGGAACCGGACATGGAAGCATATATGGCTCCTTGCGCATATAAAGCTAATTTGATTTCCCTTATAATGGGGTATTTTTCAAAGACACCTTCTTCAAAGTCATTTTTAATATAAAATTTCCAGTCCTGTATAGGGAAACGTAGCACTTCCCGCAAATCTTCTTTTGCAGGACGGGGTACGATATGTTGATATGCCTCTGCGGTAGCTATATTTATTTCAGGCTTAACAAGCACCAAGAATTTATCTGACAGGTCTATTGAAACAGGAGAGAAATCTATTCCGATTCCTTCGGCATACCGCGGCTTGTTCTGAATAAAAAAGGGGCAATCCGCTCCCAATTTGGCTGCTTCCTCTTCCAGCTGTAAAGCAGAAAGTCCCACATTAAATTTCTCATTAAGCATTTTCAGCACAAATGCACCGTCCGACGACCCTCCTCCTAAACCTGCTCCATAAGGGATCTGTTTATGTAAATGAATATGTACCGGAGGTAAACTAAATCTTTCTGCAAGTAAGTGATATGCCTTTAAACACAAGTTATTATCTTCTACTGGCAAATGTAGTCCAGTAATTTCCAATGTTGTTTTCGCAGCCGATTCGGTTGTTGTGATTTCTATTATATCATATAACGGGAAAGGATAAAATACAGATTCCAATAAATGATAACCATCGGCACGCTTGCCGACAATATTCAGTCCGATATTGATTTTAGCGTTAGCAAATGAAATCATAATGCAATGATAGTTAAAAGTTCTTTTTTTCCGTAAAAAAGAACCAAAAACCTCGTCACTTCGGATATTTGAAAGGATTTTTTAGTGCAAAAAGGAAGATTCTACATACTTCAAATCTCCGGATGTGACAATTTAAAGTTAAGGAAGGGATCATGCAATTGTATTATCCCATTCTTAACCTTCTTAATTAAAAGCCACGTCACGGCTCAAACGACACAAAATAATATATTAAACATTTATTAAACCTTAACAGCGAAGGTTTAACGAAGCTTTTGCTAAAAAGCATCTGAGTTTGTAACTTGCAAAGTTCGTAAAGGAAATATATGATATTACGTATCTTAAATTTGTTGTTTTGTTTACTTCTAAGCGTATACTGTTATGGACAGTCCATTTCCTCTATCGGGAGTCCGTATGTACAGAATTATACCAAATCGCAATATAAAGCAGGAAACCAGAACTGGAGTATCGATCAAGGACAAGATGGCGTGATATATACCGCTAATGGTGATGGCGTGATTACATTTGATGGTGCTTACTGGGAAATATACCCCTTAAAAAACAAAGTTGGTGCAAGAAGTGTACGTGTAGCGAGCGACGGGAAGATATATGCCGGCGGTAAGGAAGAATTTGGTTATTTCGAAAAGAAGAACGGAAAGCTTCAATATCACTCTTTAACTTATTTGGTTGAACCCGATATTATTCAAAACGACGAAATATGGAAAATTCTCTTCACGGGTGATTCGGTCATCTTTCAATCGTTTTCTAAATTTTATCTTCTACATCAGGATAAAATAACAACACATTATGGTAATGGAGAACCTTTTCTCTTTGCCCATCAAGCGGCAGAACGTATTTGGTTGGAAAAGATTCCGAGCGGATTAAGCGTCTGGGGCCCGAATGGCTTTACGCCGCTGGAAACACGGCTAACCAATGTACTCGTGGTTCTTCCCTTTAGTGCAAACGAGATACTGGTCGGGACAGCAAAAGAAGGACTCTTTCTGCTGAACGAAAACGGCAAAGCTACTCCATGGAACACGAATTCCCAATTAAGTCAACTTCTTAAAGAAGCGCAAATAAATAACGGCATTAAGATAGACAATAATACATTCGCGTTCGGAACAATAAAAAATGGCATTTTCATTGCCGATAAAACAGGAAAAATCCTCCAACATATCCACAAACGAAATGGGCTTCAAAACAATACCGTACTTAGCATGGTATTGGATAAACAAGGGAATATATGGGCCGGCTTGGATAATGGTATCGACCGTATAGAAGTTAACTCCCCTTTTTATTATTACAAGGATATTTTTGGAGAATTGGGTACAGTATACACCATCAAGGTATTTCAAGACAAAATCTATCTTGGAACTAATCAAGGTTTATTTTATAGCGAGTGGACGGCAGACAGCTATCTTCAACAGCTTCAATTCCGATTCATTCCTAATTCTCAAGGACAGGTATGGTCGTTGGAAATATTCAATAATCAAATTATCTGCGGACACAATGACGGTACTTTTTTAGTTAAAGGCAACCGTATAGAAAGAATATCCGATTGGACAGGAGGTTGGCAAAACATACAGCTTACACCATACGCTCCGTTTTTTATACAAGGCAATTACACCGGCATCGCTTTATTTGAAGACCGCCAGGGGTGGCAATTAAATCATAAGTTTGAAGAACCAAAACAAGCTGTCCTCAAACTCTATCCTTGGGAGAATAAGACTTTTTGGGCGGTGTTTAACAATAGTATTCAACTTTTAGAAGTATCGACAATCGATCCGTCCCTAAAAACTTTAGAGACTTTCTCTTTCACCGAAGATTTCCCAGACATCCAACGAATCACGCCTACTAGCATACGGGGTAATACGGTTTTCGCCACCGATAAGGGTATTTTCACTTACGACAAGGTATTAGGTAAATTCGATGTATACGACGATTTAAATAAATCACTCGGATCCTTTGCACAATCCGCTAGAATCAAAGAACGTGACGACGCTACATACATCTTTATCAACGATGGGCGATTTGCTTTAGTGGAATGGAAAGAAAACGCAATTCGCATTGATTCTGCAACTTTTAATGTGTTGGAAAACACCGTTATGAAAAACTATGAAAATGTAGAGTTTGCTGCAGATCGGTTTCTTTTTGCGCTCGATAACGGCTTCGTTGCCTACAATCCGCATTTTAAACATAACTTGCCTATTGAAAGTCCAATTATCAAGGGATTACAGGATATTTCGACATTGAGCAGCGATTCCGTTCGTTATCTGGAGATTGATAAATCCATCCCTTATAATCACAACAATATACGTGTCCTATTCTCCTCTCCGTGGTATTCCAGTACGCCACTAAGGTATCAGTATCAACTAGAGGGGTACCACAATAAATGGTCAAGTCCTTCCGAAACACCCTATATTGACTTTACGAATCTTTCTTGGGGAAGCTATACGTTCAAAGTTCGAGCGATTGCAACGAACGGACAGGTCTCAAACATTAGTCAAATAACATTCACGATTAATCCACCATTCTATTTACAATGGCCTGCACTTCTTTTATATATTGTTATACTGGTAGCAGTCATCATGATCATCCGACGTCGTATCATCGAGAAGATAAAACAAGATAAACTTCAATTAAGACAAAAGCTTCGTCGTCGCCAGGAGGAATTGTTACGCCGTGAAGCCGAACAAAATGAGAAGAAGTTTATGCAGTTGAAGAATGAGCAATTGGAGCAGGAATTAGAGCAAAAAAGTCGGGAGCTTGCCAATGTAGCTACCAATATTGTATACAAAAATGAGCTATTGAATAATTTGCAAGAAGAACTCTTCCATATCAGAGATAAAGACGGTAATAAACTATCCGCCGACCAATTGCAGAAAATAAACAAGCTCGTGGACAATGCACGCAGTGATGAACGCGATTGGGATATATTCGAAAAGAGCTTTAATGAATCTCATGAAAATTTCTTTAAAAAATTAAAGGCTGATTACCCTTCCTTATCGCCAAATGATCTCAAGCTTTGCGCTTATTTACGTCTCAATATGTCTAGCAAAGATATTGCCTCCTTGCTCAACATCACAACACGGGGTGTAGAGGTAAGACGTTACCGTTTGCGTAAAAAATTTGATTTACCAACGGAGAAAAACCTGAGCGAATTTTTATTAGAACGCTAATACACTACATCAATGCTACTACATCCGAATAGTGTACTGAATACACTATTATGAAATTATTGTGCAGTTAAATTAAAACAATAAACACATGATTATTAGGTAATTAAAAAAATAATGCCAACCATCCGTAGCAGTGTTATATCTATGATGTAGTAATGTGAAACCAATTTATTTCTATAGCAAATTAATACACCACATATTTGCGTTATATTATATTTTATAAATACGCGACCAATTGTGGTTCAACAGCTAATTAACTAAATAAACTAGTTCTATGAGGAAGTTTTTTACTCTTTTATGGCTAACCTCTATCCTATCAATGGGGTACGCACAGGTTAGAACCGTTACCGGAACGGTGAAAGACAGTCAGTCTTTAATCGCTCTGCCGGGCGTCACTATTTCAGTGAAGTCTACCGGTCAGGGCACCCAAACAGATGAAGCCGGAAGGTTTTCAATTCAAGCCTCCTCCACCGATGTCTTGACATTTGGCTTTATCGGTTATACCACGCAAGAAGTGGAAATCAATAACCGAGCAATTGTGGACATCTTTTTAGAGTCCCATGACCAGGCCTTGGAAGAAGTTGTAGTAGTCGGTTATGGTACACAACGTAAAATTGATTTAACGGGATCAATCACGCAAGTCAAAGGGGAAGAAATTGAGAATATGCCCAATACTAATCCAATCAGCTCGTTGCAAGGTAAAGTAGCCGGTCTTACAATAAGTAATTCTGGAAGTCCGGGAGCTGCACCTACAGTCCGCATTCGTGGGGTAAATAGTACGAACAGCTCTAGTCCACTTTATGTGGTTGACGGCGTGCTTCATGACAATATTGATTTTTTGAGTCCGGGCGACATCGAGACCATTGATGTATTACGTGATCCGTCCTCTATTGCCATTTATGGTTTACGCGGCGCCAATGGTGTTATTGCGGTAACCTTAAAAAAAGCGGCAAGAGGACGTACCGCTGTCAACTTGAGCAGTTCCATCGGTTTCAATCGTGTCATTGACCGCATTGATGTAACAGATGCGGAAGGATTCAAAAAACTACATGATGCAGATCGCGCGAACGCGGGCGATTCAAAATTTGATTATACAAATTACACCGCCAATACAGATTGGCAAGAATTAATTCTTAGAGATGGATTTCTCAGTAACAATACATTAGGTATCTCAAATAGCGGCGAAAAATCATCCACTCATTTTAGTTTAGGTTATAATAAACAAAATGGTGTCGTTAAAAACGGTGATTATGAGCGGTTTACTGCACGACTGAACCAAGAATTGAAAATCAATGACCGTTTAAAAATAGGCGGTAACATCAGTGGGATGTACTGGAATATGCGCCCAACTGTCATCACCTTTACCAATGCGCTATGGGCTGCTCCCATCGTTCCTGTACAATACGATGAAAACACCTATTACAGTATGCCTAGCTTCCAACGCGCTCAAGTCGGAAATCCAATTGCTACCCTACATAGGATGGACAATAAATCTTTACCTACGGGATATCGTTTCGTGGGAAGTTTATTTGCTGAATGGGAAATTATCGAAAATCTAAAGTGGAAATCAACCATATACGCCGATTTAGGGTTCAACAACACACGAGGTTATACCCCTCTCCCATTCTATTTTATGAACTTAGGAGAATCGGAAGGTGAAAATACCATCACCTATGATGAAAACGTAAGAACGGCTGTATCACAAAAGCAAGAACAGTTCACTCGGTACCAACAAGATCATACTTTGACTTTTGAGAAAGCAATCGAAGAAGACCATAGATTAACCGCTATGGCTGGATTTACCACCGTGTTTACGCACAATCAAGAGATTAGCGGAAACAGACGAGATGCTGATTTGAATATCCCTGATGATCCCGATTTTTGGTATATCAATATTTCTAATCCCAATGCAAACCCTGGCACATTTGCAGGTCAAGGCACTAAAAATGCAATCGTGGGAGCTTTTGGGCGGGTGAATTATGCCTTTAGGGACAAATACTTGTTAAATGCAACTATCCGACGTGACGGAAGTTCTAAATTTGCACCAAAAAATAGATGGGGCACTTTTGGAAGTATTGGTTTAGGATGGGTTGTTTCTTCAGAAGATTTTTTTCAATCCATAGATGTCGTAGATTTCTTGAAGTTACGTGCATCCTGGGGTAAAATAGGTAACCAAAACGGAATACGCGACAACATTTATCAACCCGGTCTTAGTACGAGCAGTTCCGCTATTTTTGGAGATAATATATATACGGCAGTCGGACCAGCGTATATACCAGATCCTAATCTGCGCTGGGAAGTCGTAGGTGGTGTCGATCTAGGTTTAGAATCCAAATTCTTAAACAATAAACTTAATTTGGAAGTAACTTGGTATGACAGGACGACCACCGATATCTTAACCTCACTTGTTATACCGAATACAGATCGTTCTTATTTTACAAATCTCGGTAAAATCACCAACAGAGGGGTTGAGCTTACGTTAGGTTGGAATGACCGGATAAATGAAGATTTCACCTATAACGTGTCCGCAAACTACAGCTATAATAAAAATGTTGTTAATTCTATCGGCGATAATATTAATTTTCAAATTTTCGGAAACAATCAGGCCAACCTAACAGAAACCGGTAAATCCATTGGTTATTTTTATGGATATAGACAAATAGGTATTTATCAATCATTGAGCCAAATGGAAAATATGGCAACCATGAGTAATTCGCGACCTGGAGATATTGCATACGAAGATGTTGATGGCGACGGTGTAATTACTGACAAAGATAGAACTTATTTAGGTACACCTTTCCCACCGCATAATTTTGGCATCAATATCAATTTAGGATATAAAGGTTTCGATTTTTTAATTCAGGGACAGGGAGTAGCGGGTAATCACATTCATGTACAACGACGACGAGCTAACTTCGCTCCCATAAACTATGAAACCAATCGTTTGAACGCATGGACAGGACCGGGAACATCCAATGTTGAACCTATATTAGCCAGTAACCGCGGTGACAATTATTTGTTTAGCTCTTATTATCTAGAACCAGCTGATTTCTTTAGAATTAGAACACTTCAATTAGGTTATAACTTTAGCACTGGTTTATTAAATAATAGAATCAGAAAAGCAAGAGTATATGTAAGTGGCCAAAACATAAAAACCTGGAGTAAAGTCACAGGATATTCCCCAGAGGCCCCTATTAGTTCTATCACTGCAGGTGGAGCCGATAATGGCATTTACCCGTTGCCTGCAACCTATACATTTGGTGTTAATCTTTCATTTTAATTCTACCGATATGAACACAAATTATTTCTATAAAAAATACGTAATAGCCATCCTTCTAATAAGCAGTACGATCTTTACTGGATGCGAAAAATTTTTAGATACCCAACCATAAGGTAGTTATACATTAGATAATTATCCCTATCCACAAGGTGGCGGCCCTTTTGATGAGTTTATATTTGGCGTATACGATGACTTACGGAGTTATTCCGTGCATGTTGATGGATTTATAAATGCTACCAGTATACGGAGCGATGATGCAGACAAGGGAAGTACCGCAAATGATGGTGGTGCAGATGTTTTTGGTATGGATAACTTCCCCGTTCTGACAACAAGTGGACGGGCAAATGCACTGTGGACAGGTTTTTTAGGCATAGTTACAAAATGTAATGAGGCCATCTATCAGGTAGAAAGCAATGATGATATTGTGTCTGATGAGGAAATTAAACAACAAACTATCGGAGAAGCTCGCTTTTTTCGAGGTTATGCTTATTTTATGTTAGTCAGACTTTTTGGTCGAGTTCCGTTAATTGATAAAATGCTAGATGACCCTGCACAACAACTGAATATTCGACAAAACTCAGTCGCTGAGATTTATAAATTCATTGAGGACGATTTGAATTTTGCCGCAGCAAACCTGCCTTTATCCTGGGATGAAAGATTTATAGGCCGTGCTACGCAAGGTGCAGCAAATGGTATACTGGCGAAAGTATATCTTACACAAGGAAAATGGGCACAGGCATCGAGCGCTGCACAAAAAGTAATGACATCCGGACAATATGACCTAACTACTGATTATGCCAAGATTTTTGGAGAAGACGGTGAAAACTCTTCGGAGTCTGTATTCGAAGTACAGGCTACTGCCTCACCTACAGTTACACAGACTAATGGTACACAATATGCAAGTATTCAAGGTGTGAGAGGAGCAGGAAATTGGAATTTAGGATGGGGATGGAACGTACCTTCTGATGTATTGGAAGCCGCCTACGAACCGGAAGATCCGCGAAAAGCACGTACAATATTGTATTCCAGTACAAATACAACAGAAAACTTCACCATATACAGTGAATTAATGCCGCGCTATCCGAGCGATGTTCCAAATCCACGTTATAATCACAAGGTTTTAGGAAGTCCAAACTTAAGAAATACTATCAGTAGAGGTTGCTGGTGGATGAATATACGTATCCTGCGTTATGCAGATGTAGTCTTAATGTATGCGGAAGCTGCTAACGAATTAGGACAGACAGAGGAAGCTCGAACTGCACTCAACAGTATTCGGGCAAGAGCGCGCCGAGGTGCTGCGGAAGGTATTCTACCCGATGTAGCCACCAATAATCAAAATACCCTCCGTAACGCCATTCGTCATGAAAGGAGAATTGAATTAGCGATGGAACACGATCGTTTCTTTGACATCGTACGGTGGGGAATTGCAAAGCAAATGTTAGACGCTGCTGGAAAAACGAACTTTAGGATTGGACGTGATGAATTACTTCCAATTCCACAAGCACAAATCGATTTGAGTAAGGGAGTGTTAGAACAAAATCCAGGCTACTAATCTAAGTAAAGTTATGAAACGTATACAATTAAATAATATAAATATTTGGCTACTATTGGCCATATTTTTAAACATTAGTATTTTCCAATCTTGCAAAAATGACGGAAACGTCTATAATTTGCCTGATGCAAAGGAAAGCGAATACTTACCGACAAAAAAAGAGGGAATAATCAAGATATTGGCGATTGGCAATAGTTTTTCGGAAGACGCTATCGAAAATAATCTTTACGATTTGGCAAAAGAGAAGGGAATAGAGATTATCATCGGAAACCTATATATCGGAGGAGCCTCTCTCGAACTCCATAATAGTAACGTTGAAAGAAATGCGTCGAGTTATTCTTATAGGAAAATAACACCGGATGGAAAACGTACGGAATATCCTGGCTTCTCCATTCAAACGGTATTGAAAGATGAATATTGGGATTATATAAGTTTTCAGCAGGCAAGTGATTTTTCAGGTATGTATGAAACTGTAGAAGCTTCTTTACCTCAACTATTTGAATATGTAAATGCAACAAAACTAAATCCCGATGTAAAATACATCTATCATCAAACATGGGCATATGCGCAAAATACCAACCATGCGGCATTTCCTAATTACGATAGCGACCAGTTAACAATGTATGGCGCCATCGTTTCCACTGCCCAAAAAGCAACAGAACTAATCCCTATCGACATTCTCATTCCTACAGGAACGGCTATTCAGAATAGTAGGACTTCTGTCGTAGGTGATAATTTCAACGTTGCAGACGGTTACCACTTAGATAGGGTTATCGGTCGTTACACAGCTGCATGTACTTGGTTTGAAGCAATATTTGGAGAATCAAGTGTTGGAATGGCATATAAACCGGAAGGACTCTCCGTTTTTGAGACCAGCATTGCTCAAAATGCAGCCCATATGGCAATTCAAAAACCAAATGAAATCACTGAAATGACGGATTTTCAAGGTGGCGGAGGTGGTCCTTTAGAAAGTGCTGTACTGTTGGATTTCGGCAACAACGCAGCTTCTGAATCATGGAATCAAATTAATTCGTTTCTACCTAGCGGTCGAATTAATTTGAAAGACAGCTTGGGATCATTTGTAGGATTAGGGCTGACCGTAACGGAACGTTTTAATGGAGTGAATGGCGATGGCCCTCGCGAAACGAATACACCTTTCGACATGCCGGAAACCGTATCTCGGTATTCTTATTTCGGAAATTCAAAAGCTGAGTTTGGTGGGATGATAATCGAAAAGAGCGTGTTTGTTATCAATGGTCTAGACAAAAATATCACCTACAATATATGTTTCTTTGGTGCCCGTGGCGGAGTTAGTGATAATCGGGAAACAAAATATATGTGTAAAGGTAATAACGAAGTCGTTGTACGACTCAATACATCCAGTAATACTTCAAATATAGTCTGTGCTGAAAACATATCTCCTGACGAAAGTGGAAATATAACCGTAACTGTGACGGCAGGTGAAAATAACAGTAATGGTAACGGATTCTATTATTTGACAGCTGCACGTTTAATGTCTAACTAAAATAATTCCTTGTTCGACAACTAAAAGGAAAATCAAAACCTCCCTTTTTAGTTGTCGAACTTATCATTTTTCCGTTTTTGAAGATATAGATGGTCATAAAATTCATTAAAATAACCCAAAAAAGATGTAATCACTACATCAAAACTACTACATCACAACAGGTGAATCTTCCATTGACATTAAATAATCGAGCAGACAAAAAAAGAACACAATAAACTGATAGACAATAAAATAACAACAGTAATTCCTGCCATGATAGCAAGTGTTCACAAATGAAGTAGTAATGTGAAACACAATAATTTCGCCTTAAAACCAATACATCACATCTTTGTTATATTAATATTATAAACAAAGGTGTTACGATAACCTGTTATTGTGCCACAATTATAAACATAACAAGCTACATCTATGAGGAAGTTATTTGCACTTTTATTGTTTTTAGCCGCTACCCTATCCCACGGATATGCACAGGTTAAAACCGTCATCGGAACTGTCAAAGACAGTCAGTCTTTGATTGCTCTTCCAGGTGTCACCATTTCCAAACCAGACGGAACGGGAAGCCAGACAGACGCTGCGGGGCGGTTCTCTATTGAAGCCAGTCCAACAGATTCGTTAACATTTCGTTTCATTGGTTATACACCGCAAACGGTAACCGTTGGTGATCAAGAAGCATTGGATATTTTTCTGATCAGTGAAGACCAAGCATTGGAAGAAGTTGTCGTTATTGGTTACGGTACACAGAGGAAAGCCGACTTAACTGGATCTATAGGTTCCGTGAAAGCCGAAGAAATCACGAAACAACCTGCAATGTCCGCTATGCAATCTGTTCAAGGTAAAGTCGCGGGTTTGAACATTGTCGCTTCAGAAGCTCCTGGAGCCGCTCCCAATGTAATCATTCGTGGGCTTGGTACGGCATTGGGAGGTCGTAATCCGCTATATATTGTAGATGGTATGCCTGTGGCGGACATCAACAATATTAACCCTGCCGACATTGAGTCAATGGACGTACTTAAAGATGCTTCTTCTGCTTCTATTTATGGTTTGCGTGCCGCCAATGGTGTTGTCATTATTACAACTAAAAAAGGGAAGGCTGGATTTTTCAACATCAATTACGAAAGTTATGCTGGTATGAAAAGTATCCTAAACCAAGTAAAAATGGCCAATGGAAACCAATATGCAGAATACGTTAACCAACATTTGTCCTCTATAGAACATTTAACAGCACCGGAAGATCGGTATAAAATCAGTTTAACAGGTCAGCCTTACGAGACAGATTGGTATGATGAAATATTGAAAACAGGTTCTGTGTTCAATAACAGTGTCAATCTTTCGGGCGGATCCGAAAACATAGACTATTTCCTGAGTTTTAACAATTTTACGGAGAACGGAATCATTGATGGAAGTAAATTTACACGTAACACGATCAGGAACAACAATACATATAAGTTTTTAGATAACCGTTTGAGATTTAATCAAACTCTTAACCTAACTTTTACAGACAATAATATAAAACCTAATAACGGTTTTAACGTCGCGTATCGACAAGCTCCCATTGTGCCTGTTTGGTGGGAAAACGGGAGAGCAGGAAGACCGTTATTGAATGGCGAAACAGGTCTTATAGATTATCAAGGTGGAAATGTCAAAGTCTTAAATTCCACTGGAAATCCCGTTTACGAAATCCTTCGCCATAATGAAATACAAAAATCTACTACACTTCAAGGGGGTTTTGAGGGTGAATTCAAAATTACCGACTATTTGAAAATAAATTCACGTGTCGGCGCTACAAAATATTATGTCAGATCGCGCAATTTCAACGATATCAAAGATGGTTGGCTAAATGGTGATCCTACACGTACTGATGCTGAATTTGAAAGACTCAGGTCAGATAACCCCGAATCTGCAACATATGCATACAATCGACTGGGTATACAACAGGAGGAAACATTTCGTTGGGTATGGGAGAATTTCTTAACATTCCAAAAAAGCTTTGACAAACACAATGTAGAAGCTACATTAGGTATGTCACGAGAAAAATTTGGCGTCGGAAATAGAATTGAAGGTGTCGGTTACGATGTACCCGAAAAAGAACAATACTGGAGTATTAACCTAGCCAATAGCGCGGCGTCATCTTCTTATCCCAAATCAATAAATCATCGAATATTTACACCTCGTACATTAGCTTCTTATTTTGGTAGAGCACAATATAATTATGATAGCCGATATTATTTGACGGCTACCATCCGAAGGGATGGATCAAGTGCGTTTCGCCAATCGGGAGAGTATTGGGGAACATTTCCATCATTTGGTGTAGGTTGGACAATCAGCAATGAACGTTTTATGGAAAATGTGAGCTGGGTGAACATGTTGAAGATAAGAGGTAACTGGGGGATGCTCGGAAACCAGGACATCCCCATCAACATATCACAGATTATAACCTCTCCCGGAACGGATTTAAATGCAGGAACGAATAACAATAACTATGTGTTGGGTCCAAACCAGGAATTGGTATATGGTGCTTCGTTCGGGACACCAGCGATACCGTTAACATGGGAAAAAACACAAGAAACTGGCATTGGTCTTGATTTTGGCTTTTTAAACAATAATTTATCTGGATCGATCGATTATTACCACAAGTTGAACACCAATACCATACTTGACGTTACACCAACGTATAATTCGCCATATTTGCAAAACTTTTATGCACATGGAGCAAAAGTACTGAATCAAGGTATAGAAGCAATTGTTAATTGGAATAAAACGGTCAATGATGACCTTAACTATACCGTCGGTGTAAACTATGCATACAACAAAAATGAGGTAACTGAAGTTACTCCCGCCTACGATAGAGCTACCGGAGGAAGTTTGGGAAACGGTCAAATTACTAAACAATTGAGATTGGGACAGCCAATTTATGGTTGGTGGATGTGGGAAACGGAAGGTGTTTGGCAAAATGAACAAGAAATAGAAGAGAATGCCAAAACCGGAGCACCGCTTCCTGGACATTTACGCTATAAAGATCAAAACGGCGATGGAGAAATCGACAACCGAGATAAAATTTTCTTTGGGTCTTATATACCAACATCTACATATGGTGTCAATGTTGGTATTAACTATAAAGCTTTTGATTTCTCTATTTATGGTTATGGTGTAGCAGGTAACAAAATATACAATGCCTTGAAAGGAACCCGGATAGAAGGTGGTGAGAATATTGCCGAAGATACGTTTAATAACCGCTGGACAGGTGAAGAGTCAACGAACGTGCATCCTGGCGCGGCAAGAGACGCATATGCATCTAGCTATTACCTTGAATCGGGCAATTATTTCCGGATTAATAACATCACGCTCGGTTATACTTTTGATAAATTATATTCGAACAGTTCTAAACTAAGAATATATTTCTCGGCGCAAAATCCATTTATGTTCACTAAATATTCAGGATTTTCACCTGAAATAGCCACACAAGACGGCGCGCCGTCAGGGACTACTGGCATCGAATTATCAGCTTATCCGACAACGAGAAACTTTTTGTTTGGACTTAACTTACAATTTTAGCAATTAAGGAGGCTTCAACATGAATATCAAAAAACTAAATATAGCATTATTATTAGCAGCTGGGGTTTTAGGACAAAGTTGCACCGAGGATTTCCTCGATGTTCCATCACAAGAAATCATAGAAGCAGAAGACAGTAATGAAGTATTCGAACCGGAGGCATTAGTCAACGGCGTTTATGGAATGTTTACCGATTGGAATTATGGCTTCGCCTATTTAGGTATTACAGAAATTTTATCTGACAATGCCGACAAAGGTTCAGCACCTACTGACCCAGGAACTGATAAGGATATCCTAGACGCTCTGACCTATACCCCCACTACGGCCTCATTTCAATCTACCTGGGAACATTGGTATAAATCTATCGGACGAGCTACCCAATCTATCGAATACACTGAAAATTATGGATTGCCAGATGAAACTCTTAAAAAGAGGTTAATTGCGGAGGCTAGGTTTATCAGAGCATTAAATTATTTCTTTTTGGTAAGGGGTTGGGGAGATGTCCCTATTCAAGAAATTGACTTACTCGAACGAAAACCGACTTCTGAAGTTTACGCTTATATTGAAGCGGACTTGCAGTTTGCTATAGACAATTTGCCGCTTAAGTCAGCTTATCCGGCAAAAGATTTGGGGCGTGCCACCAAGGGTGCAGCGCAAGGTTTACTGTCTAAAGTTTATCTCTATCAAAAGAAGTGGCAGGAAGCAGTAGGTATGGCACAAGCTGTCCTTAACTCCGGTGAGTATAGTCTAGAACCAGACTATGCTACTATTTGGCGTGCGTCTACTGAGAATGGGCGGGAATCGCTATTCGAGTTTCAGGGCCGAGGCGCAGAGCTTGCCCATGGTATCCAGCAATATTCCCAAACACAGGGCGCCCGTGGTGAATCTGGTTGGGGATGGGGATTCAATACGCCTACTCAAAATTTAGTCGATGCTTTTGATGCGGAAGGCGACGAAATACGTAAAGACGCGACAATTATTTTCCGTGGTGAAACGCTTTATGACGGTCGGGTTATAAGTCAAGCTGTAGAAAATCCCAGATATAACGAAAAAGCTTATTCTTCCGCAAATGCAGGAGCTGGTGATACCGATAAGAACATCCGCTATCTGAGGTTGGGTGAGATTTATCTAATCCTTGCTGAAGCAGCTAACGAGACAGGAAATTCCAATCTGGCATTAGAAAACCTAAATATTGTTCGAGATCGGGTCGATCTACCAGCCGTAACAACAACCGATCAGAGCCAACTTCGACAGTTAATATGGAAAGAAAGGAGATTAGAGCTCGCCTTTGAACATGATAGGTGGTTTGACCTTGTCCGAACTGGGCAGGCAAAATCTGCTATGGAAGCCAACAGCAAACGGTTTCAGGATAGAAATAACCTATTTCCTATTCCAGACGCCCAACTCGTACAAACCCCGGAGATGACGCAGAATCCAGGTTGGTAATATTATTTTATGATTTGGGGGCTTTTTCCACTTAACACAATGAAAAAGCTCCCTTTCTTCGTATAACGATTATGATGCATAGATTTTTTCATATTTTAACTATTTTTTTATTTATTTACGCATGTAGTAAAGATAACGCTTCGGATCAACCTGGTACCGACACATTTAAAACCGACCAGGTTCTTCTTGGCGACACTCCGCTACTAAATAATGCAAAAAATGTAAGTGTTGATGCCGACTTTAAGCTTGTTTTTGCAACGGCTATTGCAGAGCAAAACCTAGATACCCATATTGAGATCTTAAATGAAGATAAAACAAAAGTTCCTCTTAGCATCACACTATCAGAAAACAAAAAAACGATTTCAGTACACCCGGCCAACCACTTAAATCCACTTAATACGTATACATTTATTATTCGGAAATCTTTATCCACTACAGACAATAAAAAACTAGACAAAGAATACAGCTACCTGTTTACCACAACTATAGATAACAGCGATAAATTCGATAGGATATCCACCGAAGAATTGCTGACCAAAGTCCAGCAACAAACGTTCAAATACTTTTGGGATTTAGCTCATCCGGCCTATGGCATGATACGCGAACGAAATACATCAGGCGAAACGGTGACAACTGGAGGTACAGGATTCGGTATTATGGTCATTCTTATCGGAATAGAAAGAGGTTTTGTCACGCATCAACAAGGTTTGGATAGAGTAAAGCAAATCGTTTCTTTTCTAAAACAGGCGGATACCTATCACGGTGCATTTTCTCATTGGTATAATGGCTCAACCGCAAAAACACAACCGTTCAGTGAAAAAGATGACGGAGCAGATCTCGTTGAGACTTCCTTATTATTTCAAGGCTTAATCACCGCGAGAGAATATTTTGCCGATACACAATTATCCACAGATATTACTTCTTTATATAATAATATTGAGTGGAATTTCTTTCGTAATAATCAAAATGCACTCTTCTGGCATTGGAGTCCGAATCATACTTGGGAAATGAATTTAAAAATTTCAGGTTGGAATGAATCTCTTATTACGTACGTGCTCGCCGCTGGATCAAAAAATCACACCATTGACATAGAAGATTATAACATCGGATGGGCAAAATCCGGAGCAATAAAAAACGGAAAATTATATTATAATATACCTTTGCCTCTGGGACCCGAAAACGGAGGTCCGCTTTTTCTCTCACAATATAGTTTCCTTGGGCTCAATCCTTTTGGTCTACAAGATGAATATGCTTCTTATGAAGAACAGGTAAAAAACCATACACTTATCAATAGAGCTTACTGTATAGCTAATCCGAAAGGCTTTGCAGGTTATAGCGAGCATTGCTGGGGATTAACTGCCAGTGATGATATTGAGGGTTATATGGCACATTCGCCTGACAATGATAATGGTGTAATATCACCTACGGCGGCATTAAGCTCGATGCCGTATACTCCTGATGAATCGTTAAAAGCCCTCGAGTTTTTTTATTACAAATTAGGTGATAAAATTTGGGGTGATTATGGGTTTAAAGATGCGTTCTCTCTTACGGAACCCTGGTTTGCAGAATCTTATCTAGCAATAGACCAGGGGCCAATTATTATTGGTATAGAAAACTATAGGTCAAAATTATTGTGGAAACACTTCATGCAAGCGCCTGAAATAAAATCAGCACTACAGAAACTAAATTTTACATCTCCTAATATTTAACAATGAAACTCTTTTATTTGATATCTGCATCCGTTCTTTCTATAACGCTTATAAACTGCTCTTCTCCGAGAACGGGAAACACCGCAGATACGGAAAGCAAAAAATCAGATAGCACCTTATCCGATGATTCTTTAATAAACCTCGTCCAAGAACAGACGTTTCAGTACTTCTGGGACGGCGCTGAAACTAACTCCGGATTAGCCAGAGAGCGTATCCATATAGACGGAGAATATCCTCAAAACGATGAAAACGTCATTACTATCGGTGGCAGCGGCTTTGGTTTAATGGCTGTTTTGGTAGGGATACATAACGGGTTTATCACCAAAGAAGAAGGACTGGCACGTATAGAAAAGGCACTGAACTTCCTTGATAAGATAGATCGCTTTCAAGGTGCGTGGTCACATTGGTATCACGGTGATACCGGTGAACCAAAGGCTTTCAGTAAAAATGATGATGGTGGCGACATTGTGGAAACGGCCTTTATGGCACAGGCGCTGATCTCCATTCGCGAATATTATAAAAACGGTAACGAAGCAGAGAAAAAAATAGCCACCAAAGCAGATGAACTATGGAAAGGTATCAACTGGGACTTCTACCGAAACGGAAAAGACATGCTTTATTGGCACTGGAGTCCGAAACACGAATGGGGAATGAACCATGCTATACAAGGTTTTGATGAATGTATGATTGCTTACATTTTAGCGGCTTCATCTCCTTCCCATGCCATCCCGGCAGACACTTATCACAAAGGTTGGGCACGTGATGGCGCTATTAGGACATCCATTACCAAATACGATATTCCAACTGTTGTTAAGCACAACGCAAAAGAGGGCGAAGTCGGACCACTATTTTGGTCCCATTATTCATTTTTAGGTTTAAACCCGAATGGGCTATCTGATCAATATGCTAATTATCAAGAAGTAGTGACCAACCACACTAAGATTCATATTGCCTATGCAGAAGATAATCCAAAACAATTTAAGGGATACGGAGCTGATAAAGGTTGGGGATGGACAGCAAGTTATTCCACAAATGGCTATAATGCCCATCATCCGGACAACGATCCTACTGGCGTGATCTCTCCTACTGCAGCTATTTCATCCATACCTTATACACCAAAGGAAAGTATCAGCTTTATGCGCTATTTAAAAGACAGCATCGGCGACAAGATATGGGGTAAATATGGATTCTATGACGCTTACAGCGAAACAGAAAATTGGTATCCGCAACGTTATCTTGCCATAGATCAAGGCCCGATGGTCGTAATGATTCAGAACTATAAAGATGGTTTTATTTGGAATCTCTTCATGGGTGCACCGGATGTACAAGAAGGTTTGAAAAAATTAGGTTTTTCCGCTCCACAAGGTTAAAACAGTAAAACCTGTCACATGTTCAGAAACAACATAAAACATTCACTTCTTGTCTACATAGCGTGGGTAGTCTCCCTAAGTTCCTACGGTCAAACTAACGCGCAGCGCCCTAATGTGATATTTATCATGAGTGACGACCATGCAGAGCAGGCCATAAGTGCATACGGACACCCTATTTCCCAAAAAGCACCGACGCCCCATATCGACCGTATCGCCAACGAGGGAGCACTATTCTTAAATAATTATTGCAGCAATTCCATTTGTGGTCCTAGCCGGGCAGCGATACTAACGGGTAAACACAGCCATAAAAACGGATTTATGCGGAACGGGAATAAGGGTTTTGATGGCACCCAACAGACACTTCCCAAAATACTACAGCAAAACGGTTATGAAACGGCTATTATTGGAAAATGGCACCTCATTTCGAAACCAACAGGCTTCGATCACTGGGAAATTTTAAATGATCAGGGGGATTACTACAATCCCTATTTCATTACAGAACGGGATACCGTTCGGCGTATGGGCTACGTTACCGACCTGATTACCGATCTGACCAAAGATTGGCTAGCTAATCGAGATAAAAACAAACCCTTTTTCCTCATGATGCATCATAAAGCCCCACATCGCAACTGGGTGCCTGCTGAACGGCATTATAAGCTTTATGAAAACACTGTCTTTCCGGTACCCGAAACGTATTTCGATGATTACGAAGGGCGATATGCGGCTGCGCAACAAGAGATGAATATCTATCGAGACATGTACGAAGGTCATGATCTGAAGATGGTAACCGGTATCGATTCAGATACCTTACTGTACGACCCTTGGCCACATGCTTTCTTAGAGACGATGACGCCAGCAGAACAGGAGCGTTTCTTCGCGGCTTACAGAGATCGTAATAACGACTTCTATACAACGATGCGTACGGAAAAAGAAAAAGCGCTTTGGAAGTTCCAACGCTATATGCAGGACTATCTCGCCACAGTAAAATCGGTTGATGAAAGTGTCGGTGAAATCCTGGACTATCTTAAAGCCAACGGATTGGATAAAAACACCATTGTTATCTACACTTCCGACCAAGGTTTTTACCTAGGCGAACATGGATGGTTCGACAAACGGTTTATGTACGAAGAATCCTTTGGTATGCCGCTGCTCATGTCCTATCCCAAACATATCAAACCGGGCATCAAAATAGATGGTTTAACACAGAATATAGACTTCGCACCTACCCTATTGGACCTATGTCAGATTGCGACCCCGGACGACATGCAAGGAAGATCTTTCAAAGCACTCTTACAAAATGGTAGAACACCAAAAGACTGGCGAAAATCACTCTACTACCATTACTACGAATATCCGGGCTTTCATAGTGTGCGTGCACATTATGGTGTAAAAATGGAACGGTACAAATTGATGCATTTTCCAAAGGAGAATCTGTGGGAACTTTATGATATCAAAAAAGATCCCTCCGAGATCGAAAATATATTCGGTAAAAAAGGAACAGCAAAAATAACACAAAAACTACAGCAAGAATTGCTGATGCTACAAGATAAATATGAAGTTGACAATGAATACCGATAAGACCTGGCTCACCTTACTTTTCCTCCTGTTTGCTACCGCTGGATATAGCCAAGGTATGCGAGCAGACACGTATTGTAACCCCCTTAACTTGGATTACACCTACATGATCTTCAATGCTCATCGTGATATATCCTATCGCTCTGGGGCCGATCCGGCAGTCGTAGAGTTCCGCGGAGAATATTACATGTTCGTTACGCGATCTATGGGCTACTGGCACTCTACCGATCTTCAAAATTGGAGTTTTATAACACCTGAAAAATGGTATTTCGAGGGATCGAATGCACCGGCAGCACATAATTACAAAGATTCTGTACTGTATGTTACCGGCAATCCATCTGGCCATATGAGTGTGCTTTACACCGATAATCCCAAAAAAGGAGATTGGAAAGCCACTCCTGCCATTATCAACAATCTCCAAGATCCGGATCTATTCATCGATGACGACGGCCAGGCGTATATGTTCTGGGGGTCGTCCAATAAATTCCCTATCCGGGGGCGTAAATTGGATAAAAACAAACGATTTATTGCCGATTCGGTCATCGTCGAGCTTTTCAACTTAGCGCCCGAAAAACACGGCTGGGAACGTTTCGGCGAAAACCATGCTGATACTGTACTGGGTGGTTATATTGAGGGTCCATGGCTAACAAAACATAACAACAAATATTACATGCAATATGCCGCACCGGGTACTCAATTTAATGTATATGGCGACGGTGTATATATAGCGGACCATCCACTAGGTCCCTATACCTATCAAGCACATAATCCGGTTTCGTATAAACCCGGAGGGTACATGAACGGTGCGGGGCACGGCAGTACGGTTATTGGTCCGGGCGGTCATTATTGGCATTTTGCAACGATGGATTATTCGGTAAACATGACCTGGGAAAGACGACTTTGCATGTTTCCCACTTTTTTCGATGAGGACGGAATCATGTATACAGACACCTATTTCGGAGATTATCCGCGTTATGCTCCCTCTGTACCAAATAAACGGGGTCAATTTAGAGGTTGGATGTTACTCTCTTATAACAAACCCGTCCGTGTATCATCGGCCCAAGATGGATATGATGCATTTGCATTGACCGATGAGATTGCTAAGACGTCTTGGCTGGCCGAAAACAATGATGCCAGTCAATGGGTCGTTATCGATCTGGAAAAACAGGCGGATATATACGCCATCCAAATCAATTACGCCGATTATCAGTCGGACATGTATGGACGCATCGAAGGATTAAGACATCGCTATACATTGGAAGGTTCAGATGACGGCGAAAACTGGTTTACAATGGTCGATAAAAGCAAAAGTTTTAAGGATACACCCAACGACTATATCGAGTTGGAATCCGCCGTATCGACACGTTATATCCGCTATAAGAATATCGAGGTACCTACTCCTCACCTAGCCATGTCCGAGATCCGAATCTTCGGAATAGGAAACGGCAAAAAACCTGCTCCTGTAAAAAATTTCCAACTCAACAGACAGACGGACAGACGCGATATTTCGCTACGCTGGACAAAACAAAGCAACGCACAGGGTTATAACGTACGTTGGGGCATCGCTCCAGATAAGTTGTATAGCTCCTGGATGGTTTATGGCGACAATGAGCTCTTGTTAAAGTCCTTGAATACCGATCAAACCTATTATTTCGCGATAGAAGCGTTTAATGAGAATGGTGTTTCCGAATTGTCCACCATTACTAAAATAGAATAAAATAGATAACTCCATAAATAAGGATAACGATCATGAAAAGATTACCAATATGGATGCTCGGTGTTGCTATAGCATGGAGCGTTAGTGTGAAAGCCCAAACGGACACCAAAATGAATCAATTCATTTCGGAACTCATGGGCAAGATGACCATAGAAGAAAAAATAGGACAATTGAATCTTGTTACCGGAGGCGAGGCGGTTACAGGATCAGTTGTGTCTACCGGTGTAGAAGCTAAAATAAAAGCAGGCGAAATCGGTGGGATCTTCAGTATGTCTTCCCCAGCTAAAATCAGAGCCGCACAAGAATTAGCTGTCAAACAATCGCGCTTAGGCATCCCTATTATTTTTGGCATGGACGTTATTCATGGGTATAAAACGATGTTTCCTATCCCCCTCGGTTTAGCATCCACTTGGGATATGGGGCTTATCCGTGAATCAGCACGTATCGCCGCGGTAGAGGCCAGTGCAGATGGTTTGAACTGGACGTTCTCCCCTATGGTCGATATTTCACGAGACCCGCGTTGGGGACGAATATCAGAAGGAAGTGGTGAAGACACCTACCTCAGTGCGCGCATAGCGACAGAAATGGTCAAAGGTTATCAGGGCGATGATCTTACAGCACATAACACCTTAATGGCGTGTGTAAAGCACTTTGCGCTTTACGGTGCTGCCGAAGCCGGACGGGACTACCATACAACCGATATGAGCTTGCATCGTATGTACAACGAATATTTTCCGCCTTATAAAGCCGCCATCGACGCTGGTGCGGGAACGGTCATGACGTCTTTTAACGATATTAATGGTGTGCCTGCAACAGCAAACAAATGGCTGATGACAGATGTTCTGCGCAATCAATGGGGATTCAAGGGGATGGTCGTTACCGACTATACGGCGATCAATGAGCTGATTGACCATGGATTGGGTGATCTGCAAACGGTATCCGCACTGGCATTGAAAGCAGGTGTACACATGGATATGGTGGGCGAAGGCTATCTTACTACATTAAAAAAATCGTTGGATGAAGGCAAAGTGACCCAGACGGAAATTGATGAAGCTTGCCGGCTTATCTTGGAAACAAAATACAAGTTGGGGCTTTTTGACGATCCGTTCCGCTATTGCGATGAAGAACGTGCAAAAAACAGTATCCTCACCCCGGCCCACTTAGCCAAAGCACGTGAAATCGCCGGTAAATCGTTTGTGCTGCTGAAGAATGAAAATAATATCCTGCCGCTTAAAAAAAATGGCACAGTTGCACTTATTGGCCCCCTATCCAATACCCGTGCTAATATGCCTGGAACCTGGAGCGTAAGTGCAGATCTGGAGAATACCCCTAGTCTATTAGAAGGCATGCAAGCCGCTTTAGGCGACAACGTTAAAATGGTACAGCATTTGGGAGCCAATCTCCTGTCGGATGCAGCGTATCAAGAACGCGCAACAATGTTCGGTCGCACTATACCAAGAGACGAACGCCCGGAAGCGGAAATCATCGCCGAAGCGTTAACGGTAGCGGAGTCGGCGGATGTAATCGTAGCCGCTTTAGGTGAGTCCTCTGAAATGAGCGGTGAAAGTTCCAGTCGCACGGACTTGGATATACCAGATACACAAAAGCGATTATTAGAAGCCTTATTAAAAACCGGTAAACCTGTTGTATTGGTTTTGTTTACAGGAAGACCATTAACGTTAACCTGGGAGCATGGACATGTTCCTGCTATATTGAATGTTTGGTTTGGTGGTACCGAAACTGGTAAGGCGGTAGCCGATGTCCTTTTTGGCGATGTAAATCCTTCCGGGAAACTTCCGGCTACCTTTCCGCAGAATGTGGGGCAAATTCCTTTATATTATAGTGCTAAAAACACCGGACGTCCGCTGGCAGCCGGAGCTTGGTTTGAAAAATTCCGTTCGAACTACCTCGATGTAACCAATGAACCCCTCTACCCTTTTGGATACGGCTTAAGCTATACGACATTTACATACGGCGATATCCAGTTGGACAAAAACAGCATGAAAGCCGATGAAAAAATTATCGCCACCGTTACAGTGACGAATAGTGGCAACTATGACGGCGAGGAAGTGGTACAGCTTTATATCCGAGATCTGGTCGGTTCAGTTACCCGTCCGGTGAAGGAACTTAAAGGATTTCAGAAGATTTTTCTTAAAAAAGGCGAAAGTCGGAATGTGGTTTTTGAAATCGGTATTGAAGATTTGAAATTCTACAACAATGCGCTTGAGTTTGTTGCCGAACCCGGAGATTTTAAACTATTTATCGGCACCAATTCTAGCGATGTTAAGGAAGCAGATTTTTTGCTACGTTAATTTTGCCTCGTAAATATTACTGAAAAACCCCATACACATTTTTTTTGACATTGATAGGGCAATTTTGTGCCAAAATTAGGGGTACCTCAAAAATCTTTTTGGCACAAAATTACCCTATGAAAAGGACGTTTCCGACACCTTTTATCAACAAAAAACAGCCTTAAAACATATTTAAAGTACGTTTTTCGATCCTTACAGTAACAACCACCCAAAAATAAGAAACGCATTACAATGCAAAAAAAGAATGCAACAAAGGGAAAATATAGTACAGCAATTTTGGATAGTATCGATATAAAAACAAATCTTCGTCTTACAACGCAAAAATATAGCACAATAATTTTGCATAATATCGATAGGCAAATAGTTCTTTGCATTACATTGCAAAAATATAGTGTGAAGATTTTGCATTGTATCGATATAAAAACAATTCCTCGCTCTACAATCCAAAAATATACGATGAAAATTTTGCATTGTATCGATATAAAAATATTTCTTCGCCTTACTATGCAAAAATATACGACAATGATTTCCGTCGTTATCCCGAACGAAACAAATAGTCAAGCTATTTTCTTTTAGTGTTCTTCGTTTTTTCGTACTTTTACCTACTTTCAAAGTAAAACAAACTGTATCAAAATAAAAGGCATTTTATTTTAAATGAGCGAAGAGACAAATTTTCCAGACGGAAATCCAGATCAGCACACAGACAATCAAGAACACGAGTTAAATTCGACAACTATTCCCTTATCGGGCTTATATGAAAACTGGTTTCTGGATTATGCTTCTTATGTTATCCTGGATCGTGCCGTACCACATATCAATGATGGTTTTAAACCTGTACAACGCCGCATCCTCCATTCCTTAAAGGAAATGGACGATGGACGCTATAATAAGGCAGCAAATGTCATTGGTAATACCATGAAATACCATCCACATGGTGATGCTTCGATTGGTGATGCAATGGTACAACTCGGACAAAAAGATTTACTGATCGACTGTCAAGGAAACTGGGGTGATCCGATTACGGGCGACTCTGCTGCTGCTCCCCGTTATATCGAGGGACGTTTGTCTAAATTTGCTAATGAAGTGGCTTTCAATCCGGATACGACGGAATGGCAATTAAGCTACGACGGGCGGAATAAAGAGCCTGTTACCTTACCTGTAAAGTTCCCTCTTCTGTTGGCACAAGGTGCAGAAGGTATTGCGGTAGGATTGGCGACTAAAATCATGCCTCATAATTTCATCGAACTGATTGATGGTTCTATACAGGTGTTAAAAGGAGAGCGTCCCAATTTATTTCCGGACTTCCCGACAGGTGGCCTTGCTGACGTCTCCAATTATAATGAAGGACGCCGGGGTGGAAAAATCCGCGTTCGCGCGAAAATCGAGGAACGGGATAAAAAGACGTTGGCGATTACCGAAATCCCTTATGGGACGACGACAGGTGGACTAATAGAGAGCGTGGTTACCGCAAATGAAAAGGGTAAAATCAAGATTAAAAGAATCGAAGATAATACGGCTGAGAATGTGGAGATAATCGTGCATTTGGCAGCGGGCATTTCGCCGGATGTAACTATTGACGCACTGTATGCCTTCACTGCCTGCGAGACATCCATTTCGCCAAATACGTGTGTCATCATCGATAACAAGCCACACTTTATGAGTGTGAACGACATCCTGATTGAAAACACAAAGCAAACGAAGGCACTGTTGAAACGCGAGCTTGAAATTAAGCTCCACGAACTGCAGGAGAAAATATTTTTCAGTTCGCTGCTCAAGATTTTCATTCAAGAAGGTATGTATAAACATCCGGATTATGAAAATGCGGGTGATTTCGAAACGGTCGTGAAAGTATTAGATGGCCTTTTCGAACCCTTCTTCGATCAGTTTTACCGCGCGATCACACCAGAGGATTACAAAAGGCTTATCGAAAAGCCGATGAGTAGCATCACCCGTTTCGATGTGAAGAAAGCCGACGAGCAGATGAAATCGCTGGAAGACGATATCAAAGTGGTCAAAAGGAATCTTCGAAACTTAACGGAATTTACCATCGATTGGTATGAACACTTGCGCAGTAAATATAGCAAAGGACGGGAGCGCAAAACGGAAATACGTATTTTTGATAAGGTCGAGGCTTCACAAGTTGCACTTGCCAATGCCAAGCTGTATGTAAACCGCGCGGAAGGCTTTATCGGGACAGGCATGCGGAAGGACGAATTTGTATCGGAATGTTCCGACATTGACGATATTATTGTATTCCGCGCCGATGGTAAGTATTCGGTAACGAAAGTACAGGATAAAGTCTTCGTTGGAAAAGATATTATCCATATTGCTGTTTTCAAAAAAGGCGACGACCGTACCATTTATAATGCTATTTATAAAGATGGCACATCGGGCACCAGTTACGTCAAACGATTTGCGGTTACCGCGGTAACACGTGATAAGGAATATGATATTTCTAAAGGCACGAAAGGTTCCAAAATACTTTATTTCACTGCCAATCCAAATGGTGAGGCGGAAATTGTGAATATACAGCTTAAACCACATTCAAAACTACGGAAACTCAGCTTTGATATTGATTTTGCTGAAATCGCCATTAAAGGTAGAGCTTCCCAAGGTAACATCGTTTCCAAATACCCCGTTAAAAAGGTCTCCTTCAAAAATGCAGGTGTTTCGACACTTGCCGGACGCAAAATATGGTTTGACGATGTACTTCGCCGCCTTAACGCGGACGAACGTGGTAGCTATCTCGGTGAATTTGATGGTGATGACAAAATCCTATTGGTATACAAAGACGGCTCCTATGAGTTCTCTAGTTTTGATCTCAGCAACCACTTTGACAGCAATGTCTTACGTATGGAGAAATTCATACCGGAACATGTGTATACCGCTGTTCACCAGGACGGTAAATCGGGAACGTATTATGTAAAGCGCTTTAAGTTTGACGACCAGCCCACCGGCAAACGTGTTTCCTTTATTAACGAAGCCTCCGGTTCTAAGCTTATTATACTGACAAACGGTGCGGAACCCATCGTTCGGGTAGATCTGCTAAAAGGAAAAACGCAAACACCGGAAACATTGGAACAATCCCTAAACGAAGTTATCGATGTCAAAGGTATACGGGCACAAGGTAACCGGCTCTCGTTCCATACCGTAAAGAAAGTTAAATTAATTACGGAAGAAGTCGACCTTACGAAAAAAACGGAACAGCAAGTAGATGAGGTTCCCCTTGAGAACACGGATAACCCGGAAAAGGAAACAAATGCAGAAGAATTGAAACAAGCATCTGATGATCAAAAAGATGCCGTGGAGAAAAGTGAAGAAACGGTTGCTGGGGAAGACAATCCGAGTGACAATATCAGCTTTGAAATCACGAATCCCGATGACATCAATCTAGACGATTCTGGACAGACATCATTGTTTTAAATGTATAACGTGTGAATCATTTGTCTAATGGTTTTCTATCATGAATATGTCAAAGTGTTTACATTTATTATCATACATCAATGCGCAGCAATGATATTTGCCTGATATTTGTACTATTCAACAGGTTTAAAATTTAAAATATAAAATGGAAAATACAATTATGGCAGCATGGAATTTAGACAAAGCGCATAGCGAGATCGAATTCAAAGTAAAACATATGATGATTTCAAACGTTAAAGGATATTTTCACGACTTTGATGTTACGGTAAATGGTAGTGCAGAAGATCTAACACAGGCACAAGTCGATGTGGAGATTAAAACCGCATCTGTTAATACCAAAAGTGAGTCACGGGATGAGCATTTAAGAGGTGCTGACTTCTTCAACGCGGACGCTTATCCTATCATTCGCTTTACAACAACTGAAATCAAAAAGATAGACGATGACGAGTTTGAATTAACCGGTGATTTAACTATTAAAGACGTTACCAGACCCGCAAGTTTTATTGCTGAATTTGGTGGTTTAGCCAAAGACCCTTGGGGCAACCAAAAAGTCGGATACACGGTAAATGGCAAGATTAACCGTCAAGAGTTTGGATTGACTTGGAACGCTGCTTTAGAAACAGGCGGGGTTATGGTCAGCGAGGACATTAAATTTTATGCTGACGTACAATTTATCCTCTCTTAAAATAAGAGAGAAACATAGATACGCAACATGTTGCGTATCTATGTTTTTTATAAATGCTCTTTATATACCAGTTTACGGATACCCCGCTCTAGTTCTTCGCGATCTTTTTCAGACAACACAATCGGTCGTTCTATAACTTCTTTTAGATCATTCAATTGCGCTAACGTACGCACACCTATCGCCGTGACATCCACAACAGAGTGACTGAGGACATACGCCAGTAAAAGATGAGTTTTACTGATACCCAGCGAAGTGGCGAGCTTTTCTACATTCCGCTTTGCACGCCCCACTTCTCCTGAAGTTAATTGCAAATAATCTTTTATTGGTTTATCGATTAACAATCCCTGTGTCAATGCCCCACGGCTAATAACAGAAATATTCTTCTCCTCCAATAGAGGAAAAACAACTTCTGGCCTGCGATCTAATAGATTATACTGCATCATGACACTTACGATATTTGATTTTTCGGTATATTCCCTAATCACGTTTGGCCGTATAGAAGAGAGACCATAATAACGAATCTTACCCTCTTTTACCAACAGCTCGAATGCTTCTATGATTTCATCTATCGGATCCTCTATTGTGCCACCGTGCAATTGGTATAAATCAATGTAATCGGTGTTCAATCGCGCCAACGAAGCCTCTACCGCCTTGATAATGTAAGGTTTGGAAGCTTTCCAGTCCCATGTACTACCATCAGAACGCCATTGATTACCGACTTTGGTTGCCAAAATGACTTTGTCACGTATCGATGCTAGTGCTTGACCGATCATATCCTCGTTCATGCCGCGCTCATACAGATCAGCTGTATCAAAATAATTAATACCTAATTCAATAGCTTGCTGCAGAATCTCTACGTTCTGTTTTGTTGCGCCACCTTTCAATGACATCGATCCCAAACCAATGGGCGCAACTTGTAGTGCTGAATGTCCTAGTTTCTTTAATGCTATCATTTCTAACGTAAAGTCCCTACAATGTGGCTGGTGCTTCCTGACTTTTTATCCCGATTAATTCGATTTCAAAAATCAATGGGCTATAAGGCGGTATATCTCTCCCCGCGCCACGTTCGCCATAACCTAATTTAGAGGGGATATATAACCTGTACTTCGCCCCACTTGCCATTAACGGAATACCTAACTGCCACCCTTTAATAACATTGGTTAGATCAATATCCAACGGTTCCCCGCGTTCATATGAATTATCAAAAACCTTCCCATCTGCCAATGTGCCTTTATAATGTACGGTTACTTCATCATCGCCCGTAGGCTTCAATCCGTTTCCCTCTTGAATCACTTCATAATAAAGTCCGTCTTGAAGATGCTGGATACCGGGCTTTTCTTTAACAGAATTAAAAAATGTGATTTCCTCTTCCTTGAATACATTGATTTTTTCCTCCGCCGCCTTTGCAAAAGCCTCCTTGATAATACGTATTCCTTCTTCTTCACCAATCAATTCCTCTTTTCCCTGTATAGCGTCATTTACACCTTGTAAGAAACTGTCAGAATTAATCTTGACGCCACTGCTCGTGAGTGAAGAACCTACATCTTTACCCAATGCATAGGATACGGAATCGGTATTTGATTTTAAAACCTGCGCCTGCGTTGCAGACATACCTGTAAATGTAACTGCCATCAAGGCAAATCCAATCTTGTTTATATTCATTGTTTATGTTTTTCAACTATATTGGTCACAATATCTCTCGTCATATTGGGGTAATCAACCGTCACTTTAATCTTACTGTTTAGCCATGCCTCAATAGCATAATCAAACTTTTTCTTCAAGCTATCAATCACCGGGACGCCCATCTGTTCTAGCGCTGCCGCGTTTAAATGTTGTTCATATTGGTTTTTCATGGGAATCACCAATAATTTCTTTTCCAAAAAAAGTGCCTCTGCAGGTGTTTCAAACCCCGCACCACATAATACGCCTGAAGCATCCGCCATACTCTTCACAAACGTATCACTCTTTATCGGGTTAATAGTCACGTTCTTAACGGTGAATTTCTTTTTATTATGTTTGGAATAGACATCCCACCTAACGTCCGGAAACTTAGAAAGATTTTTAAGCAAATGTGCATCATCGTAAGCAGGTAAATAGACGGTATAATGCCCGTTATCTTTAGGATCGAGCTGACGGATAGATTCCCGTATCACCGGTGTATAAATATGATCATGGTAGGCCTTGAAATGAAAACCGTAGGCTACACTTGACGGTGCATAGTTCTTCATAATAAATTTACCCAACATGTCGGTCTCTTCCGGTTTAGGGCTTGCGGGATCTAATGCGCCTATCTGATGACTCAGTCCGATACAAGGAATTTCCCGGGTCTGACAAGCCCAAGCTGAAATGGGTTCGAAATCATTGATGATAAGGTCGTATTTTTCAACAGGCAAATTATTTATTTCTTTAATAAATCTCCGAACAGTAGAACTCATAAAAGTTCGCCATAGATCCACACCACCTGATTTTCCAAAAATAAAGCTCAAACCGTGCAGACGGTATTTGACGGGAAATGGTAACTCGATATCTGCTTGGATACCGCTCACCAGCACGTCTACTTCTCCTAATGTCTGCAATATCGGGATAATGTCCAAAGCTCTACATAAATGACCATTACCCGTTCCTTGCACTGCATACAATATTTTCATCTCCGCTTTAATATATCGCTTTCATACAGTTGCCCAAAGTACTAATTTTCCCGTAATTGGGGAACAAGTAACCTATTTTAATTTAAATTTATTACCTTTATAACAGACCATCTATACAAATGAATTATGTACAACAAATATTGTCACTTTCTTGGCATGCTCCTTATTCTAATATGCAGTTCATGGGGATTTTATGCGCACAAAAAAATTAATCATGCAGCGGTGTTTACGTTGCCCACAGAGCTTGCTAAATTTTACAAAAGACACATTGATGTAATTACAGAAAAAGCGGTGGATGCAGATAAAAGATGTTATGTGGATTCTCTGGAATCTCCCAGACATTTTATTGATGTGGAAGAATATGAAGACGGGAATATGGATTCTATTCCCATACATTGGAGTCGCGCCATTGAAAAATTCCAGGAACGGAAGTTGCGGGCAAGCGGTATCGTGCCTTGGCAGATATATTTCACCTATCAGAAACTGGTGAAGGCATTTCGGGAAAGCAACACAAATGCCATCATTCGCCACTCTGCCGATCTCGGTCATTATGTATCGGATGCACACGTACCGCTTCACACCACGCGTAACTATAACGGCCAGTTAACCGGACAGATCGGTATCCATGCGTTTTGGGAGAGCAGATTGCCAGAAATGTTTGCTGACGGTTATAACCTATTCGTTGGAAAAGCCGAGTACCTCGATAGTCCGCTTGATTCCGCATGGGTCATTGTACGGGAAAGCAATGCTTTAGTTGATTCGGTATTATTATTAGAAAAAGAACTTTCCAACACATTCCCCAAACATCTACAACGAAGTTATATTACCCGAAACAATATACTTATTTCCAGCTATTCAGATGCTTATGCCAGTGCTTACCATGAACGTATGCAAGGTATGGTGGAAGACCGCATGCGAAAATCCATTCAGCGTACCGGTTCCTTTTGGTTTTCTGCTTGGGTAGATGCCGGACAGCCTTCTTTAAAAGGCAAATTGAAATCCGATCAAAAAGATGAAGTAACTGATGTCCAACAAGGAAAAATTATCGGACGAGAAGAATGGCATTAGGTTATTTTCATCATTCCTCTTCGCAATATCTCCATCGCTTGCTCCAACTCGTTTTCATTTAAGTGGCCAAAACCTAATCGCATAGCGGACAACGTATTGTTTTGGTACAACAAATTCTTTGGAATAAATAGATCATCTTTTTTACACAAATTTGCTAACTGAAAAAGAGAAAAACGTTTATCCCAAGTAGTCCATAGTGCTAAACCTCCTGAAGGCTTTTGGAACTCTACGATCTCATTAAAGCGCGTTTCTAAAATTTCACACAATAAATCCCTACGTTCGCGATATACCTTCATCGATTTTTTGAGATGTCGATGAATCTCCCCCTCCTCTATCATTTCGCCCAAAGCCTGTTCCATAATGAGATCCCCTTGCCTATCGATAATACCCAAATATTTACGCATTTCCGCAACAAGGTTATCCGGAGCAACAACAAAACCTGTCCTAAAAGCGGGAGCGAGCGATTTTCCAAATGACCCTACATATACCACCATCCCATGGATGTCACCACTTGCTAAAGGCATAACAGCCATCTGCTCATATTGAAAATCATAATCGTAATCATCTTCTACGATAATAAAACCGTATTCTTGCGCCAGCTGCAACAAGGCAATTCTTTTTTGGGCGGATAGTGTTACCGTAGTGGGGTAGTGATGATGGGGTGTAACGTGTACTATACGCACCTCACCCGGTTTAAAGTGTATGCGGATATAATCTACATCAATACCGCTTTCATCTACTGGAATTGTACGTACCCTTGCGCCCATTTTTTGAAATACCATATTGGCGGAAAACATACTCAGATCGCCTACCAAAACTTGGTCCCCTTTCGAAAGCAAGATTTGCGAAATAATATATAAACTCATTTCCACACTGCGCGTGATGAGTAAGTTATTTTTAGAAATATGCAAGCCCCTTGAAAAATTCAAATAGTTGCTCAATTGCTCCCTAAAATATTCACTTCCTTCCATATTATGCCCCGTAAGACGTTTCAAATTGTGCTTACGTTTCATCGAAGCGCTGTACCAGCGAGAAAGGTTTTGCATCTGTGTAAGCCGTATGTCTGGTTGCCCATCGTTAAAAACCAAGTGGTTCTTTGAGAATTCAAAGGGATTATCCAGAATTGTTGATTGTCTAAACTTGAATCCGGTCGAGGTAGGGTATTTTGCTAGTGAAACCAATTTTTCATAAGGTTTATCCATTTTCACCTGATGCGATTGATTGACGACGAACGTACCCTTGTTCGGCCGCACCTCAACCCATCCCTGTGCTTCGAGTTCGTCATATATCGCAATAACCGTTTTGCGATGCACTTGCAACACTTCGCTTAGCGCTCTCGTCCCCGGTAGCTTCATACCCACTAATAGATATCCACGCTGAACGGCATTTATCATCTGTTGGGAAACCTGTAAATATATCGGTTGTACCGATGTTCGGTCAATAAGCACAAAACTAGAGAACAAATCTAAAACCGGACTACTCATCTTATTAAAATTGGAACCATATAACAATCCGGAAAGATAATACTTTTGCCGCATGAAATTCATAAATAATCATCAGATATTATTAGCTGCAGCGTTTTTGCCGTTGTGGGGACACGCACAAGAAACAAAACAAGAAAACATCCAAGAAGTGATCGTTCATGCAAACCGATTGCAGATTCCTTTTAGTAAAGACAATAGAAATGTGGAGATTTTGAGCTCAGAACAGATCAAACAACTACCAGTCAAAAATTTGAATGAAGTACTTGGGCTTTTAAATGGGGTTGACCTACGACAACGCGGTCCTTTTGGTGCACAGGCAGATGTAAGTATTGATGGGGGGAGTTTTGAACAAACATTGGTATTGGTCAATGGAGCAAAGGTTTCTGATCCGCAAACTGCCCATCATAGCCTGAATCTGCCTATTCCTTTAGATGCTATCGAAAGAATAGAAGTGCTTCGGGGTGCAGCGGCACGCATTTATGGTGTCAATGCTTTAACTGGAGCAATCAACATCATTACCAAGACAGTAGACAAAACTTCGATCCAAGCCAACGTATATACGGGAAGTTCGTTTAAAAACAGAGACGAAGAGGCCAAAGACGGCATTTATTATCATGCCGGTACGCAAATCGGTGCAAGTTGGTTTAATGACAAACACCAACATCAGGTTTACTATAACAAAGAAAAATCTAACGGACAACGTTATAACACCGCATCACAGAACGATAAAATATTTTATCAAGGGAATCTCGCGATAAATAATGATAATGAGTTGGAATGGCTCGGTAGCTATATGTATAACCGTTTCCGCGCGAATGGTTTCTATGCTGCTCCTGACGACAAAGAATCCGAAGAAATTGTAGAAACAATGTTCGCCTCTCTCAGCTCGAAACATCAGCTTTCCGAACAATTTTACGTTAGCCCTCGTATAACCAATCGCTATAACGAGGATGATTATCGTTTTATAAGGCAGGATCTTGCTATCGGACGTTCACAACACTACACCAATGCATTTTCAGCAGAGCTAAACAGCCGTTATCAAACTACCTTTGGTGACTTTGGATTAGGTCTAGAATCTCGTTTCGACCGTATTAGCAGTTCCAATATCGGTAGTCACAACCGAAACAACCACGGTGCTTATGCAGAATTTAGAACCGAGCAGTTAAAAAATATGACGGTTAATGTAGGTGCATACGTCAACTACAATACGCAGTATGGTTGGCAGGTTTATCCGGGTATCGATTTGGGGTATAATATTAACCCGCAGTGGAAAATCGTATTCAATACTGGCTCTAGCCAACGTATTCCATCCTATACCGATCTTTACTTGAATCAGTCTAAAAATATTGGCAATCCAAACCTGCGTTCGGAGAATGCATGGCAAACCGAGGGAGCTATTAAATTTCAAAGCAGTGGGTTCATCGCGCACGCCGGCTATTTTTTCCGTGAAATAAACGAGTTTATCGACTGGGTACGGCCAGACGCTCAAACACCTTACCAACCATTTAATATGGGCAACAACAAAGTCCATGGCATAAACACGAATTTTCTATATACTTTCCAAGCAAACGATATCCGCTACAGGGTAAATCTTGGATACAACTACCTGGACGCATCCCTAAAGCAAACCAGCGGATTCATATCCAAATACCATCTGGAAAATTTAAAACATCAGGCGAAGTTGCTCTTCATGGCAAACAATGCCATTTGGAATGCTTCCATCGCTAACCGCTTCCATCAGCGTATATCTGATAAATCCTATTTTTTAACAGATTTGCGACTTGGATACCGGTTTCCGTCTCTTTCCGTATATGCCGATGCACAAAATATCTTTGACGTCACTTATATCGAAACAAGTGCTATTCCGATGCCTGGAAGATGGTATAGTTTGGGTATAAAATATGAATGGGGCAGCTAATGCCCCACTCCTTTCACCGACTGTAAAGAGGCTTTCACCTATTTTTATGAACCATTAACCTAAATCCTCTCCTATCTTTTTCTCTTTCCTGCTTATTTTGTTTCTACAAACACGAAACAAATGGGATGGTTTACAATTTTTAAAAAGAATAAAGACACGCGGAATGTCACTGAAACTTCGTCCGTTAACACCGTACCGCCATCTTTGGATAATACTTGTCAACTGAACGGGGCATCCGTACACGATGGGCAAGGTATTTTCCTCATCTATAACTATCTACAGCAGGATTTTGAAACGCGCGGTTATAACGACGCCCTTACTAGTCCCGATGAAGGCTATCGAAATGACAATATCAAATTGATTAAATATGATCTGGAGATTTTAATCCACCAAGTCAGAACCTATCATGATTCACTCATGAAAGACATTGAGTTCCACATTCATTCCCGGGAACGCGCCGGATTGGTAGATTTGGTCGATGAGCTACGAATTAAACAAACCGATCTAGTGGATCATATAGAGAAAGTGAAGGCGTTTGAAAACGCACTACAAACGGGTTCGGGGTTATGTGAACGCGCTATTCTATCTTACAAAAGAGGTTTTATGAAAGGCATGGCTTCTATTACGCAAGCTTATCTTTTGACAAAGAAATTTTAGAGGGATGAAAGATTGGTGGTTAAAATTCGGATGTTTCTTAACAGGATTCAATTATAATCTCGTCAAAAACTCCAGCGAGCAGTCGGCAAAGAATGTAAAAAAATACACGTCGGCCATGTTGCTTATTGTTTTGGTCTGGTTCTTTATCGGCTATAGCTTTGCTACACGTTATCTGCATTTAGACGGTTGGGGCGGTGTTTTCGGCGGCGTATTAATGAGTTTCGTAGTTATTCAGATCGAACGTATTATTATTCTGTCTACACGCGTCAGTACTTGGTCTAGCCTATTCCGGATATTACTTGCTTTGGTAATGTCTATACTGGGCGCCTTTATTATGGATCAGATTACCTTTAAAGACGACATTGAATTGCGCAAAGCACAGGTAATGGATGAGCGTGTAAAAGTTGCCGTCAAACAATCCGAAGAAGATATACAGAAACAAATCCAAGATTTGGATACGATGATTGCCGCAGCCAATTCGAGATACGAAACGGTAAGCGAAGATCTTAAAAAGAATCCGGTTATTATCACATCTTACACGAATCGCAGTGTTACCAGGGACAGTCAGGGCAAGGAGGTAAATAGTACGCAATCGACGAACAAGTCCGTCATGGAAAATCCCAAAAAACTGGAGATGGAACAATTGCACAAGCAGATCGAAACGTTACAAAACAAAAAGTTCGCATTGGCGGCGTCCATCATGTCCATTAAAGAACGGAAGGAACAGGAGCTAAATGCTTCCACTGGTTTCCTAGATGAATTGACGTTACTGCACGATGTCGTGACTTCTTCCTCGATCGGATTATTTGTTTATTTGCTTTTTTTATTCTTTTTTCTCGCCATTGAACTGTTCGTACTGGTCATGAAATTAACAGACAGTGATTCGGACTACGATAGGCTGCTTCGTCATCAAACCGATATCCGCGTGCAGATGTTAGACAAACTCCGAATCCCATAAACAAAGCTATACAAGAAATTGTTATTCATTATATTAAGCAACTAAAAACAAGTATATTATGTCATTCAAAGAAACATTTATCGTAAACGGCGAAAATCTGTTAAAGAAAATCAAAGAGATTATTGCTGAAGGCAATGTAACTAAAATCAGTATTTCCGATAAATCCGGAAAAGAAATCATGAGCTTCCCTGTTACTATTGGTGTCGTAGGCGTTGTGTTTGCCCCCATATTTGCTGCCATTGGTGCTCTAGCAGCACTTCTTACAGAATGTAAAATCACGGTGGAAAAACGGAAAGATGACGATATTCCTCCTCCGAACGAACCGCCAGCTGAAGAACCATTGCAGGGAGAAGGCACCATTATAGAGGTCAAGTAGAGGCAAGTTTTCAAAACCAACTGCTTTGGATATTTGTTATGGGTATAACACATAATCAAAATATCATGGCAGCAAAAACAATTGGTATAGTTGTAGGATCTTTAAGAAAAGGTTCCTTCAGTAAAAAGATTGCGAATTTTCTTATAGAAAATGCACCAGAGGGCTATACGCTGGAACGTATCGAAATAGGTGACCTTGCTTTATACAATCAGGATTATGACGAAGGTGAAAGCCCTGCGTCTTACGCCCCTTTCCGCAACAAAATCAAATCGCTAGATGGGGTTATTTTCATCACACCGGAGTATAACCGCTCTGTACCAGGCGTGTTAAAAAATGCAATAGATGTTGGGTCCCGACCTTATGGCCAAAATGCATGGGAAGGGAAACCAACATTGATCATTTCGTCGTCTATCAGCAATTTAAGCGGTTTCGGCGCGAATCACCATTTACGGCAGTCGCTTGTTTTCCTTGATATGCCTACGTTGCAACAACCCGAGGTTTATCTTGCGAACGTACAAAAATTGTTTGATGACAACGGTCGTTTAACTAACGAAGACACAGCTAATTTTTTAAGACAGGTATTGGATTCTTACACGAAATTTGTTGAACACTATGCTAAAGGTTTTCATTAATTAAACGCTCTAGTTCATTTGCAGGGTATACACCCGATTGCCTCCATCGTATTTCTCCTTTGCGGAAGAGAACTAATGTAGGTACACCGCGCACTCCCAACATCGATGCGACTTGTGGATTTTTGTCCACATCTATTTTTATGATAGAAGCACGCTCACCTACGCGCTCCTTTAGTTCATCCAATATCGGAGCTTGCATCTTGCAAGGGCCACACCATTCGGCAAAGAAATCGACTAGTACCGGCTTATCTTGATTTATTATCTCTTGAAATGTCATGCTGTTTCTTATTTACTTTTTTGAACATTGCGAACAGGAGTCACAAATATATAAGCATTTTGAAGAAAAAAAGTTTTAATCACGCTACCATTTTTATTAATGCGGCAGCCTTTCCTTTAGATACCCATAAAGCCACGTACCTGCAATAGCGCTTAGCAAAGTCACTATAATCACTGTGGCACCTGTACCAATCTGTGCATACAATGGTCCGGGACACGCTCCAGTAATCGCCCAACCGAAACCGAAAATCAACCCTCCGTAAATTTGTCCTTTGTTGAATTTCTTTGGAGAAATGCTGATCGGTTCGCCGTAAATAGTCTTGATATGGAATCTTTTAATCAGCCAAATAGATAGAAGCCCTACCAATACCGCACTACCAATTATTCCATACATATGAAAGGATTGCAAACGAAACATTTCCTGTATACGAAACCAACTGATAACCTCCGATTTGACAAATACGATCCCAAACAGTGTACCTACTATTATATATTTGATATTATGATACCATTTATGTTCCAATCGGCTTTCATTGACGCACATCGCGTCCTGTGTTCTTTTTTCTAAGTTTGTATCTTTGTAATCCATCTTTTAGTTCTTAAAGGGATAATATATAGGGCAAAATCAGATTTGCCATGATAAAACCTCCGATCATAAAACACACTGTGGCCACAAGCGACGGCCATTGAAGGTTAGACAAGCCCATAATAGCGTGCCCGCTTGTACAGCCGCCGGCGTAACGCGTTCCGAATCCAACCAAAACCCCACCCACTACCATCAGAAAAAATCCTTTTACCGTGAAAAGTGAATGCCAATTCATAATATCTTCAGGAACCAAATTATTATAGTTCGTTATACCATAACCCGCCAGCTCTTCCACCAATGCTGGATTCACGACCACGGGGTTTGGATTACTGAGCAGTGTCGCTCCGATAATACCTCCTAACAGAATACCAGCTACAAAAAACAAGTTCCATACTTCTTTTTTCCAGTTGTACTGAAAGAAAGGTATTTTTGCTGGTATACAGGAAGCACATATATGGCGTAAAGATGAACTGATTCCAAACGATTTATTGCCCAGTAGCAGCAAGGCGGGCACTGTAAGCCCAATTAATGGCCCAGCGATATACCAAGGCCAAGGTTGTTTTAAGAATTCTAACATTTTCTAAACTAATTTTTATTAAATATTGCAAACCTCTCTCCATTCCTTCATCCCACCAGCATAATTTTTGACCTTGTCAAATCCATCTCTCTTCAAAAGAGAATAAGCAATAGTGGAGCGATCGCCAGCTTGACAATGAACAATGATCTGTTTGTCTTTGCTTATTTTATCTAAGTTATCCTCCAATGTTCCCACAAAAATATGCTCTGCTCCTTCTATATGCCCCGCTTCATATTCAGTCGCTCCACGTACATCCACAATCTGCACATCTTCTTTGGCGATGTACGTTTTAAACTCATCGATCGAAATCACTTCCGCTATTTCTAAATCCAAACCCAGGTCGTCGACATCTGAAATATAACCATATATATTATCCATGCCGATACGCATGAGCTTACGTGTCAAATCTTCCATCTGATTATCTTCAGCTACCAATATAAATTGTTCCTGGTAGTTCACTAGCCAACCGCACCAAGTAGCAAAGGAATTGTTGCCCTGAATGTTTACGCTTTTCGGAATAAAACCTCGTGCAAAATCGGCTTTTTTGCGAGTGTCTATAACCGTGAGCCCTTTCTTGTACGCGGAAAGAAATTGTTCTCTGGATAATTTCGGATGTTTCGGAACTTCTATCAATAAGGGTCGGTTGACTTTGTTGAGGTGCTTCATCATAGCAAAATAGATTGGCGGTTCGGGCTGGTCTGCTAAAAAGTAAACAGCAAACCCCTGTTCATCATCCCCATATTGAAATGCCCAATTACGGATCTTTTCATAGCCTACCGTCGAGTTGTGTACGGCTCCTAATGCTTTTCCACAGGCAGAACCTGCGCCGTGTGCTGGCCATACTTGAACATATTCCGGTATTCTGACAAACTTTTTCAGCGATTGAAACATCTGCTTAACACCAATTTCTTTTGTTCCCATCAGTCCGGCAGCTTTTTCCAGCAAGTCCGGCCGCCCAATATCTCCCACAAACACGAAATCACCGGTAAATACCATGACAGGCTTATCTGTCGCTGGATGATCAATCAACAAAAGGCAGATACTTTCGGGAGTGTGTCCTGGTGTGTGGATGATCTCCAGACTGAGGTTACCCACCTTAATAACATCGCCGTCCCGCAATCCTTCATGTGGAAACTGATATTGCCAATCCTCGCCACCTTCATCGGAAAGATACATTTTAGCCTCGGTAACGGACGCTAATTCCCGTGAGCCACAAAGAAAATCGGCGTGGATATGTGTTTCAGCGATGTGCGTTATGCGAAGATTATTTTCCTTCGCAATGTGCAGATATACATCAATATCTCTTTGCGCGTCAATCACAATGGTCTCACCTGTAGCTTGGCAGCCTATTAAATAGCTGGCTTGTGCTAAACTTTTATCATAAACGTGTTGAAAAAACATATCTTTATTTTTAAGTAGTTCTATATTAACTTATTCTATTGTCTTATACAAAGTTCCTATTTTATTTTTTATTGTTCGGTTACTTTAGTTACACAAGTTTTGATTTCTAAAAAGTCCGTTTTCGCGTACCCGCTTCATAAAACTATTTGTCGAGTAACATGTTATTATTAACAAAGACAAAATAAATATGACGTCATTATTCCAATACAGTGTACACCTTGCCGACAGCCCTTTCTGGGCTTTTGCTATCCATGATGGACATCAGGTAGATCCCGCTGCCGAGCAATTTATCCTGTTAGATGAAACCCAACGTTTAAGAGAAGAAGACCCTTATACTGCCTCGATGGCAGAATTACCCGTAAACCAACTTTTTGTTGCTACCTCTCGCTTTCAATTGGACATTAACCGTAAGGAAGAAGACGCCGTGTACCTTCGACCAGAACAGGCCTGGGGATTAAATGTTTGGAAAGACACACTACCATCTACTATTTTACAGCAACTCTACGAGGAGCACAAGAATTTTTACCAACAGCTAGACAGTTACATACAACATACCATCGATAAACACGGCTTTTTTATCGCTTTTGATGTACATACGTATAATGCCCAACGAATCAGTGAAGAAGAGCCAATAGATAAAAAAGCCAATCCACAGATAAACTTAGGTACACATTACAATGATGAAAAATGGCGGGTGGTAATCGACAAATTTATAGAGAGTGTACAAAGCCAACAACTTTTGGGTGAAGCTATCGATATACGGGAGAATGTGAAATTTAAAGGCGGATATCTAGCACAACATATTCTCCAAAAATTTGGTGACCGAGGTTGTGTCCTATCGATCGAATTCCGAAAAGATTTTATGAACGAATGGACGGGACTTCCCTATCAACCTATTATACTTGAATACAAACAGTTGTTGCTTCGCGCGTTAAAAGATTTGCAAAAAATAGATATATATGGAGTTTAAAGACAAAATATTGCCTCAACTATTGCGGGCAATTAAAAATAGAACGCCCATACATAAACAAATCCCGAATAAGGGAAAAATTATCTTTAACAAAATAGTTCCCTATCTATTTATCTATCGTGTGCCTGAGTCGGGTAAAGACCGCGTGCTGTCGGAACTAACAAAATCGGAGCTAGCTAGCGTGATCTTTTTGCCCAATGGTGGTGACGACCAGATAATCCGGTGGATTCCGAAACTGACAAGCGCGCTGGCAGATGAATTTGGCACCTGCTTACTCATTGAGGTTTGGAATGCTCCAATAGATCAAGATACGGATATTGCGATTCATCTTTCTCAAAAGAATGCATTGGTGCTGGCAGAATATTTAAAGAAAAATATAGAGACGGAAGCCCCTGAACTCCTAGTCGAACTCAAAAAAGAAACAAAGTTACCGCGACCGTCGCGACTTCCACTTTTGGTAAATACAGATGATACAAAAAGCAACATTGTTCTCTCCCTAGGTATATCGGTTCGCAAAACCTATGAGGATACCAGCGGGGTACATTTACCATTATTAGCTCGTGTATTCCGGGAATCTTTAGCAAAAGGTCTTTCTAGACTATTCTTTGAATTCGTACGACTCTATACAACGGCCAAGGCCACGGAGTTTAAAATGAAGGGTCAGGAAAAACTCTATTCCGAAATATATGAAATCGACCGTGCACTCGCGAAAGAAAGCCAAAAATTCGATTTTCTGCTGCTCATTACGCCTACAAATTCACACGAAGCATGGTTACAGTTTAAGAAAGACAAATTCCGAAAAACACCGATTTTTCATTATCGCCCTATTCCGATAGATCCCGATATCGTAAAGCGAAACTTGTATAACCTACGTATCGAAGATATCTATGATCCAACGATAGCTTATCTTTTTAGAGATAAACGGCGGGAACTCGACGATATGATGACCATGTTAGCTTCTCGCGGAACTTCAGATTTCAAATATGGAAGCTTGATGGTTTTTGGGAATGTAGATGAACAACTATATGAATTGGCAAAAGCTGTGCTTACTGCCATTGATAGCATTGCGCAAACAGATAGACAAAAGCCAGAAGAAGAGTATTTAGATGCCAAAGCATTTGCGCAGTTAGCAGAAGAAGAAATATCTTTTCTTCAACAACAATCCCCGACGTTCAAAACCAGCGTACGCGTACGTGATGATATTGCTGGTGTTATGGTGAACCACGGTGTACTCAATATCAGTAAGCAATACAGAATAAGTAAACGGCGAGCACTCGCACTCATCCAGCATGAAGTCGGCACCCATATCATAACCTACTTCAACGGAAAAGAGCAGCCTTTTAGCTTCTTTAGGTTAGGTGTTCCCGGATATGAACAACTGCAAGAAGGGCTAGCCGTCCTTGCCGAATATTTAGTTGGTGGACTCACTAATGAGCGGTTACGCATATTAGCTGGACGTGTCATCGCCGTACAACATATGCTACTCGGGCATTCATTTGTGGAAACGTTCGATATGTTGCACGAAGAGTATGGTTTTAGTACGAACACATCTTTTACCATGACCATGCGTGTATATCGTTCAGGCGGTCTCACAAAAGACACCGCTTATTTGCAGGGATTTAAAGAGCTTATTCAATATATACAGGAAGGCAAAGACTTGAATCTATTGACCATTGGCAAGATCCGGGAAGACTATTTGCCGATCGTGCACGATTTGATCCAACGTGGTGTATTGAGGCCTCCGCGCATTAAACCGCGTTACTTACACGAGCCTTATACCGAAAAATTAAAAGATTTAACTCAATTTGCGAGTATTTTTAAAATGATTAATTACTAATATTAAAGAGGATATATGAACATCGCATTCGTAATCAACCAAACCCACAAAGAGGAAACAATATTTACGACCACTTTGTTAGCTTTTAAAGCGTATAAGCGCGGACATACCGTGCTTTATATAGGCTTAGCTGACTTCACTTATCATAACGAAGATAGTGTTGGAGCATATTGCCGTGTATTAAAACCTACGGAAGAAGTAGAAGACCCAGAGGAATTACTTGAGATGCTCCGCGACCGGGAGAAAGAGTACGTCGATGCACATGATATGGATGTACTTTGGCTTCGTTACGACCCGGTTGTTGATATGATCAATCGTCCATGGGCATCTCCGACAGCGCTCCAATTTGCGCAGCTCATCAAACGGAGAGGCACATGGGTTATTAACGACCCCGATAAATTAGTAGAGGCTACAAACAAATTCTATTTGGAGTATTTTCCAAGAGAAATTCGACCAAAAACCATAATTACCCGTTCCTATCAGGATGTCGTTTCTTTTTTAGATCAACAAAAGAATAAGATTATCCTTAAGCCATTAACGGGATCTGGAGGCAAAAATGTTTTCTTGGTTAAAGAAGATGAACGGCATAATTTAAAGCAAACAGTTGAAGTTATTACACGCGATGGTTATTTACTAGCACAGGAGTACTTACCGGATGCTGCAAATGGCGATATTCGTTTTTTCCTATTAAATGGCGACCCAGTACAAGTAGATGGAAAATATGCCGCTGTCAACCGTGTACAGAAAAAAGGAGATATCCGGAGCAATATTCATCAAGGCGGAAGTGCCCAACAAGCAAATATTGACGATACGATCCTAGCTACGGTCTCGAAAGTCACACAGAAACTTAAAGAAGACGGTATGTATTTCGTGGGACTTGATATTGTTGGCGATAAAATAATGGAAATCAATGTTTTTAGTCCTGGTGCACTCAATTTAGCGTCTAAGCTTAACGACGTCGACTTTGTTGGACTTGTTTTAGATGATGTAGAGAGACAGATTGAGAAACGAAAAAATTCTAAATAAAATAGTCACTTTGAATTGTCATGGTGTCCAAGTTATAAAAAAACGCCCTTCAAAATATGGAAGGGCGTTTTTTTAATTTATTATTTCACACTCGTCTCCAGTTCTTTCACAAAATCTTTTCCCCAATAATGGATATCGTAATACTTTACTTGATCATACAATCTCTTGATACGAGAAGCCCGTTCTTCCTCTGGCATAAGAAGTGCTTTTAATAGGCTTTCTTTCATACTTTTCATATCATAAGGGTTTGTCAGAACCGTGTAGGGTAATTCAACCGATGCACCAGCAAACTCCGACAATACCAAGGCGCCCGATCCTTTGATAGCTCCTTGCACAGCAACGTACTCTTTTGCAACGAGATTCAGTCCATCCCTCAATGGTGTAATCCAGGCAATATCACTGACAGCGTAGAGCTTCACCACTTCTTCAAAAGGCAGTGACCTGTAAAAGTATTGAATGGGTGTCCAATCCATTGTCGCAAAACGACCGTTGATTTCGCCTACCGCACGATTGACCTCATCACGTATGTCATCGTATATTTTCATGCCTTGTGAGGGCGGCGTACAAATATTTACCAATTCTACTTTTTCACGGTATTCCGGATTTTCCTCGAGGAACTCGCCAAATGCGTGAATTTTTTCCAATGGCCCTTTTACATAGTCAAGACGTTCCACAGAAAGAACTGTGGTCATGTTATCGGCGGTTTTCTTTTCAAGCGTAGCAGAAATTTCCTTTTTAATATTCGTTTGTTTCAAGATAGACCGTATCTTTTCCATATTCACTCCAACGGGTTGTGCCCCCAACCGTATCTGACGTCCATCTATCTCTATCACTTTAGTCATTTGGCTTACACCTAACGCGCAGCTATAGGTCAGAAATTGTTTTGCCGTATTGATCCGTTTTACAACCTTAAAGGGTGTGTGCGACCGCAATACGTCTATAAAGTTCTCTACGTAACGTGGAATGTGGAAACTTATGAAATCACATAGCAACAAGCTTCCTATAATCTCCTTACGCCAAGGAATGATGTTGAAAATGTCAGCTGCGGGAAATGACGTATGATGGAAAAAGCCAATCTTTAAGTCTGGACGTAGCGGCTTCAAATAGGCAGGAACCATCCAAAGGTTATATTCGTGAATCCAGACCAATGCGTCTTGATCGGCTTCCTTTGCAATGCGCTCGGCAAAGATTCTATTGATTTTTAGATAATGCTCCCAGTCGTCGTGATTAAATTTCGCTTTGTCTACAAACGAAAAAATCGTGGGCCAAAATGCTTCCTTGGAAAAAACACGATAAAACTGATCTATATCCGCTTTTGAAAGGCCTATAGTAGCCGCGACCAAGTTCGGATATTTGGCTTCATCAATAAGTTGATTCGGTACATCGGGAGTATTCTCTTGTTTAACCTCCTCCCCGATCCAGATACCCGAACGTTCCTTTTCAAATAGTCCAAGTAATGAAGGGATAATACCATTGGGACTTTTCGGAGTGACCCTTATCGGTTTCCCATCGACAACCTCCTGTTCAAAAGGCAATCGATGATAAACGACCACAAGCTGATTAGAACCTTTACCGGGTTGTGCCGATTTATATTTATCGTCCGAATCGGTGTATTTACGAAAGAGCTTAAAGTGTGCCATCGATTCGATAATACCACCTGCACCGGGCTCAATCGCGTGGTAAACATTTTTATACTTGGCCGTGTGTTCAACTAACGCCGGTTCCGCCTCTCCTACAACAACTCCCTTATATTCCGTATCATACAGGGAGAGATCATTCAGCGTATCGCCTGCTACCAATACATTCTCTTCATTAATATCCAGATGTTCGACCAACGCATTCAATGTGCTCCCTTTGTTCACATCTTTGGGTAATATATCCAAATATTTATTAACCGATGTAATTACATCACAGTTGAAACTCTCCGCTATCTTATAGACATGGGATAAATCCATCTCGGTATCATAGTAGAAAGAGCAGCGACGTTGTTGGGGAACTTCTTGATAGACCACATCTGTTTTTTCCAAAACACGCGAACGTATTGCATAAGGAGAAGGCCATCTGCTCTCGATATCACCTTGTATCGGTTCTATGGTTTCTAATGTTAATCCATCGACTACAGTCGCTCCAACATCTGCAATAATATAGTTAGGTCTTGGAATGAGTGGATCATTGAGCAAGGGGATAACAGATTCTAAACCACGTCCTGTAACAAACACTAACTGTATTTCGGAAAATTGTTTAATTAACCGATACAGATGCAGTCTGTTTTTCATGCTTCCACCTAAAAATGTTCCATCCAAATCTGTTGCTAATAGCATCATATTATGTTCCTTTTTTATCGTTTAAATTTTAAATGTGATTGGCATACGTATATAAAGAATCAGTTAAGCTATTACCATTGGGCAGATTAAGCTTAGACTCTTTTGCCATTTGAAAACTCAAATATAATAAAAATTAAACTATTAAGCAAATATAAGTATAGGTTATGATCAAAACTTTACTTCATTTGTCCTCAGAAAATTTTACGAACTACAATAAACTAAAGATAAAAAGTTGTATATTTAACGAAACCTATTGACGTGTTTTATGTTTACGAAACTAATCGCTGTAGACGACCAAAAAATTGGCACAGTACATTTCCATGCTTTTGTTATCAAAATACAGGACGACGAGGTCGGTTTTGCTATTTTTATGGATGAATTGCCCACACCGTTATTGTATTTTTACCGAGATAGTATAAACAGCATTACGTTTAAGATTGATAACGATCAATTCCTGGCAATTGTCAAAAACAGTAAATTCACGAGTGAGGTACGAAAGGAACTTTATAAAGAATTTGAGTTTTTTCTACGAACGATGGAAGAGCGAGCAACGGCTTACTTGTTTAAGAATGCCGCTGTAAAATATATTACAAACTCCCGTGACATCATCCGATATAAAAACTATTATATTTCCGCTAATACGAAAATGTTCGAGCAAGAATAAAGGCAGGTAGAATATGTATTTATTTATCTAGAGAATAACGTTCGAACAAATAATAGTAAGGCATCACGGAATGATGAAACATAATATTCCTGTTATCCTTGGGGACAGTATATTTCTGATAATATACGCTATCTGGATAGAGAATAATCTGCGCTCCCGCACGCACGTATTCATTCCCTTTTGCATAGGTTGGCTCTATAAAGCGGGGATATATTTTACGCACGTTCTTTGCAGAAAAAGAACCGAAATATTTTTGATATCGTTTGACTGCTTTCTGGGAAGGACCTACCGCTTTTTTATAAATTGAACGAAAAGCTAATCTTTTGAAAAAGGATTGTTTTTTTATGGATGCTAAAAGTGGTTCAAGCGGACTGACTTTCGGAAGATCAGACAAAGTTTGCACTGTAAAAGGTGTTTGCGGTACCCAATCTTCTGTACTCACAACATTAAATGACCAACCGTTCTGTGTAAGATATTCGTATTCGTAAGCAAAATACAGATTCCCCGGTTTAGGACTCGCGCAGGTATACGTTTTAATCCGCATATCCGCGGGAAATTCTCCCTGTTGCTGTAAATTCAGAAAGTAGCTAGTTAAGATATAGCTCAATCCCCCACCTTGACTATGTCCGGTAAAAATGACATCGCGTATTCCTGCTTGGTAACAAGAGTCGATTTTGGGCAACATATCGCGAACCAAAAAGGCAGCACTGAATACATAGCCCACGTGTACGGCTGCTTGGGGATGTCGCGCGAGTTCATATTCAAATATAAAATTGGTATCTATCTGCAACATGCCTTTTGCTGGAACTTGTGCTGCATATAAATTTGCCAACCAACTTACATTATCCCTTGCCGTACCCCTAACAGCTACAACAGCCGTGTTGCTATCTTTTAACCAAAGATGCCATAGATTTGCTAGGCCTATTTCTTCACTGCTATATAATAATTGGGATGAAGTAGGAATCGGAACTTCTCCAGACGCCATTGCTGTTTCGGAAAGTTGTCCATTGATACGTAAAAGCTCGATAAATTCTTTGTTGTCAAAACCGGGTTCTAGATGTTGAGCATTACTCCAACCCGTTAGTAAGGCAAGTATAGCAATGAAAAATGCATTCTTCATAGAAATTTGGATGTCTACAAATAAAAAACTGCTATCTGACTACTTTAGACTATTTCAAAGCCTGTCAAATAACAGTTTTCTTATTTCTTATTAGATAGTTAGTTTAGAATAACTACTTCTACACGTCGATTTTTTTGACGACCTTCTGGTGTTTTATTATCTGCTACAGGACTCGTCTGTCCTAAGCCTTTCGTACTAATACGAGATGGTGATATCCCAGCATCTTCCAAGAATTTCTTAACCGAAGCAGCTCTTTTTTCCGACAACCACTGGTTGTATTCGGCCGTCCCCGTTGCATCGGTATGGCCATCGACACGCACTTTCTTTGCCGTATCATTGTTCAGCAATTTTGATAATTTACTCAACTCTACCTTTGCCTTATCCGTTAGATAGGAAGAGTTTGTCGGAAACAAAAGATCGGAAGAAAGCGTAAATTTAATTCCCTCGTCTGTGCGTGTGGCATCTTTAAACTCACCTTTTACATTTTTTAAACCGTCGTCAGTCCCGTCCTTGGAAACGACGGCACCGGGATTAACCATAATAGCTTGTTGTTTGCAAGACGTTATGCCAAGAGCAACGATAAGTGAAAATGCAACAGTACTTAGATATTTCATGAATTTGCTTTTAAGTTATGCTGTAAAGATAGTAATTTTCAATATTCAAGCCTAAGGCTTCTTTTTTATTTATCCTCTCCAAATAGCTTTGTCAACAAAGCCTTTACCTCTGGTATTTCTTTATACAAATTCCATATCAACCCGGATCGTGCGTTTTCGATACAAACGGTAATAGCCGCTTGATTTGTAGCAAAATATTCATCCGACACATCGTTGTTTCGCAAATCTAGCCAAGCGCGGAATCCGTATTCTGTAAAAAAGTTTTCACCATAGTTATCATACAACGCCAGCACAGCTTTTTTCCCTTCTTCATTCAACATGAACATGGAGGATGGTGCGATAGCGGGGTTAATGCGATAACTTCCTACACTATCCATATGTTGATAGAATCCCCATATATCGGAATTGGTTGACCCTACTCCTATTTCATTATCCCGGCGTTTCCGTACTTTAATATAATTGCGTATAGCTTCTTCATAATTGATATTTCCATCGCTTAATAACTTAGGATCTATCGTGAAAAACGGTTTGTACAAATCCAATAAAGTTGATCCCGAGAAGCCAAACAGAAGATGTTCTCCATACATCATAGTATCTTGAAAGACCGAGACTCTATTGGCCATACTTTCCGATGCGTTCCGAAGGGGGCCAATGGCAAACCGAAAGCTTCGCATAATAGCCGAAATCGTATCTCTTGCAAGGCTATCCATCTTATTATAATCTGATGAGTAAGTTAAGTCTATATTTTTAATGCCATTTTCATAGGCAGACAGTGGAATCGCATGTTTCGGAGCACTCATCGCCAATATGTATGCATTGATAGATTCGTTTATTCCACCAAGGGTCGGATAGTGCTGCGAAGAATCTGCTACGGATATTTTCTCGACTAGCACGTCGCTATATCCTTCCGCTACTAATTGATTCCATTTAATGTTTTCCCAAAGTGCGGTTATCCGTTTCCGCATATCCGTTTCGGTTTCGTTCTCTTCGGAAAAATATTGACGCGCCACGAGTAATGCTTCTATTATAGAAGATGTCGCCAACACATCATAAGTTGCTTCATTATTACGATGTTCGGGCAAACCTGTACGTCCGTCAAAATAGGCTGGAAAGATGCCTAGGTGGTTCTGTGCTTTCGCGAGAAAATAAACAATACGGGAGATACGCCCTACAGCTAACGATCTATTAATCCGCTCCTTTTCTACGCCCACAATTAAGCTTAATATGGCATTCCCACTTTCCTTAACTGATACGACGGCACGCTCTTTCATGCGGAATGGTAAATACATACCGCTATTGATATCGTAGTTTTCTGCAAAATAATTGACATGTGCCCCTTGCACGAGATCTAATAATTCGGTTTCGTTCAGCTTTTTTGTTTTTACTTCCTTGACTTCAGAAAACGGTGATTCTTCATAATTATAATCTACCCATGCGATTTTATAATAATAAGTTTTATTAATATCAGCCACATAATCCAAACAACCTTGCATCGAGATTGGACGGATACCAACTGCTTGAAAATCTTTGTTGTCTTCTGATCGATATATTTTGATATAACGGATAGAGGGTGTCAGCGGTAGCTGCCACTGTAAATGGACTTGCTTATCATAAGCCACGGCAGATGATAGTATGGCGGGAGAAGAGAGTTTTACCTGCGAAGCACCTTTGGAAAGAAACTCCACCTGATCAATAAACAGATAATGCATTTCGCCATCTACCCCATTTTGAGCAAAGCGCAATGTGGTAATAGATTCTTTGGTATGTAAGTTTTTAAAATCAGCTATCGGAATCCGTACATCGATCCACTTGTTATGGTCAAGATTTTTTATATAAGATGCCAATTCCAGTTGATTTGTTTCTGACTGTTTTTGCCGAATGCTTATTTTAGGTAGATTGTTCGCTTTTGTGCTTGCGGACTTGATAAATAATTTAAGCACGAGCTGATCAGAATGCTCAACCTGATAATTGAGTTTTTGGCGACTGTACTGCAGATCGACCTGCCAATCGCCATCCGCAGCGGACTTATATTGTAAAGAAAGTGCATTACCGGGCGTGAAGAACAATGTATCAGACACCAATAAGTGGTGGTTCAAGTTCTCAACCCAGGAGCGTCCTTCATAACTCACCTTACTTTTGGCGTAAACACCTTTTACCAAACTGTTGTCGAAGACAACTTCGGGATAGGTATCGGCGTATCCTTTTTCCAATATGCCGATAATACCAGCTAATACAAGAACAAACAAATAGAATTGCTTCATAACAAATATTGATCTTCGACAAAAATAAGCAAATATTGCACCATTTAATTATTATCCCTTGTTTTAAAAGCTTTGGTAAGAAAAATATTACGCACATTTTTAGACGGTTAGCACCAGTCGCATTAAAAAGCGTAAAAATAATTTTTGGAATAAGATTTTCTCTCTATATTTGCATCGTCGCAAGCGAAAGTAGCTCAGTTGGTAGAGCACAACCTTGCCAAGGTTGGGGTCGCGAGTTCGAATCTCGTCTTTCGCT
>PJTZ01000086.1_pt1 | contig 97312 bp, 76 predicted proteins | sample 1512131 | NCBI WGS metagenome assembly PJTZ01 (sample SAMN08177679, study PRJNA422409) | Soil metagenome, whole genome shotgun sequencing project. | reverse complement strand
TGGATTGCTGACATAAAAATCTTGTCCAGCTTCCTTCGGGCTAGGCAATGTCTCGACCGTATACAAACGCTGGGCAAAACCACTAGAAACAAAAAGTACGGCTAAAAATAAAAGAGAAATATGTCGCTGACACAACGAGGTATAACGTTTCATAGACTTTAAAAAAATTGCGAAACTCGCACAGGGCTTAAACTTAGAAAACAATAAGAACTAAAGCTTATCTGAACAAATTCTTATGCGGTCAGCTAAATCATTCAGCGCATGTTTTAACTTTTCCTTTTCTTCTTTTGTAAACTCAGTGGCTGTACCATTCCCATCTAGCCCGTTCATTTTCTGGCTTAACCAAGAGCGAGATTTACCAAAGTATTTTTGTGATATCTGTGCCCAAGACACATCTACAATGATATCCCATAGTTGAGATTTCATACTTTCCTTTTTTACTTGCACTTCCATATCTTTTGTTTTTATGTCCTTTTCAAGAGTTATTATTAATCTTGTTCTTTGTCCAACAATATATCCACGAGCATCATGATATACCACTCAAGTTCAACAGACGGGGGATACGTTTTCTTGTAATTGCGGATGCTTTCAATCAACTCCCATTCCCGAGCTGTTAGTTCTTTTTTCATATTCCGTTATAATAGTTTTCATAACAAATATATTAAACATTTGTATAATAACCAAAAACGAATCACAAGTTATGACACACAAAATTTTTGTAACTTTGCTCTTGTATGTCAGATATTATACAGTTACTGCCGGATTCAGTTGCTAATCAGATTGCTGCAGGGGAAGTGGTGCAACGTCCCGCTTCTGCGGTGAAAGAGCTTATTGAAAATGCGATCGATTCGGGAGCGGATAAAATTAAACTTATCGTTAAGGACGCTGGAAAATCCCTCATACAAGTCATCGATAACGGCTGCGGCATGAGCATTACTGACGCGCGTCTTTGTTTTGAAAGACATGCAACTTCCAAAATACGCCAAGCAGAAGATTTATTTGCGATCCGGACAATGGGGTTTCGTGGGGAAGCCTTAGCATCGATTGCCGCTATCGCACAGGTAGAGCTGAAAAGCAGACGCGTCGAAGATGAATTGGGAACGATTATACAAATCGAGGGTTCGAAGGTCATCAGTCAGGAACCCGAAGCGTTGCCCGCAGGCACGAGTATCTGTGTAAAGAATCTTTTTTACAACATCCCTGCCCGCCGTAATTTTTTGAAAAGCATTTCTGTTGAAATGCGGCATATCATTGACGAATTTCAACGTGTCGCTTTAGCCCATCCAAAAATATTTTTCAGTCTACATAGTGATGGAAACGAACTCTTTCATTTGCCATCGGAGACCTTGAAACAGCGGATAGTACACCTCTTCGGAAACAACTATAACCAACGTCTTGTGCCGGTAGAGGAAGATACCACGATTATTACGGTCAGTGGATTTATCGGGAAGCCGGAATTTGCAAAGAAGACGCGTGGCGAACAGTTTTTCTTTGTCAACAAACGTTTTGTTAAAGATCCTTATCTCCATCACGCAGTGATGAATGCCTACGACGATATTCTTCCGGCAGATACTTATCCGTTGTACGTTTTGTTTATTGAGATAGACCCCTCTAAAATCGACATCAACGTTCATCCGACGAAAACAGAAATTAAATATGAGGATGACAAGGCGATGTACGCTATTTTACGGTCGACGGTTAAACGCTCCTTAGGTCGTTATAATATTACGCCGACATTAGATTTTAACCAAGAAACAAGCTTTACTAATCTCATTACCAATAAACCGCTCGAAGAGATTCAAGCGCCGACGATTTCATTTAACCCTAATTTTAATCCATTCGAAGATACGAAATCATCTTCTTCAAGCAGTTCCCGTGCTTCCAATTACGCCGCCGGCCTGGAGAAAAAAGCAGGGATTCCGCAGAACTGGGATTCCTTATATCAAATCACCCAACGAGACACCGCGGAACAACTATCGTTACATCAAGGCGAAAAGACACCTCATGATGTTCCAACGACAGAACATTCCGAATCCTCGGCAAACGTCCAAGAAGCTCCCAAGCAATTTTTTCAGTTGCACAACCGTTTTATTGTTTCCCAGATCCATTCGGGCTTCATGTTGATAGATCAACAAGCGGCACATGAGCGTATTTTATTTGAACATTACCTAGAGCAATTGGAGCACAACCAAGGAAGTAGCCAACAAAGTCTGTTCCCACAAACAGTAGAACTAAGTCCGGCAGACTTTGCGTTGATGGAAGATATTTTACCTGAAATCCAAACACTTGGTTTTCAGGTTCGGCCTTTCGGAAAAACAACTTTTATTGTCGATGGCATTCCTGCTGATTTAGGGCAGGGCATCAATGAAACAAAAATTTTAGAACAGCTTTTGGAAGATTTCAAAAACAATAAGGACGAATTACAACTTAATAAAAGAGAAAACTTGGCACGTAGCCTTGCAAAGAACGCGGCAATCAAACCGGGCACTGTATTGGACAACCAGGAGATGTCTGAATTGATAGATAAGCTCTTTGCTACCCAATCACCAAGTATATCCATACAAGGTAAGCCGATTGTGGTAACGATTACATTGCAAGAACTCATGGAACGTTTTAATAAGAACTAAGCATTTACGACCTACGATATAGTATATGAACAACATCCTCTCAAATCTAACCCCAGTAGTTAAAAATCTCCTCATTATCAATGTGGTGTGTTTTATTGGCTCGGCCATCTTTATGCAAGCACCTCGTTTTTTTGGGGTATACTATCCAGATTCACCTTTTTTCCATGTATGGCAAGTGATTACTTATATGTTTATGCATGGAGGGTTCGGGCATATCTTCTTTAATATGTTTTCCCTAGTGATGTTCGGCCCGATTATCGAACAAGTATTAGGATCTAAACGTTTCATAAATTTTTATCTAATTTGTGGTATTGGAGCACTTGTATTACAATACGGCGTACAAGCTGCTGAGGTTTACAATATTGCTGGTACGGTAAGAGCCTCCGAATTTTTAAATTTCGATATGCTGAACAATCGAGTCAGCTCCAATCTTAACGTAACACAGAGTGAGTTTGATACCTTAGCATCGATATATGGGACACCGTTAGTTGGTGCTTCCGGTGCGATATTTGGCTTGCTATTAGCTTTTGGTTATTTGTTTCCGAACATGTCGCTGTACCTCTTTTTTATCCCCGTTCCGATCAAAGCGAAATATTTTATTCCCATTTTAATTTTAATTGAGATATATTTAGGTTTTTCAAACGCAGGGGGGTCGATTGCCCATCTGGCGCATGTTGGCGGTGCGTTATTTGCCTATATCCTGCTCAAAATATGGCGTATTAGAAGAGGGAGCATGTATTAAAAGAATAGTGTAACTGATGAAAGAGAGTGTGTTAAAAACTTTTTGGCGCGATACTTACCGAAGTAGGTCCCCCATCCCTTTTATCATATCGGTACAAGTTGTCATCTTTGTACTTATCCATCTTTTTGATCTATTGAAAGAGGTCAACCTCCTTCAAGTATCCCTGTATGATTATGCAATTGACTATTTAAGCTTGCCCTTGTCTTTTAGTCAGTTCCTGAAACAACCTTGGTCTATCATAACCTATCCTTTTTTGTATACGGGATTGTTTCAGTTGCTGTTCGACTGCCTGTGGCTATACTGGATGGGCAATATTTTCCTGAACTTTCTCAACAGAAGACAATTCCTATTTCTCTATTTCAGTGCTGTCGTTTTGGGGGCATGCATTTATCTGGGGCTTGGCTTTATACCGATGCTACAAAATAGCGTGCAACTGTCATTCCGCACCTCGACGCTTGCTTTGGGAGCAGTGGTAGCGTCGGTTGCAACCTTAGCGCCACGTTATGAATTAAGGTTGCTCCTATTGGGTACAATCTCCTTAAAAACCATCGCACTTATATATATCTGTGTTGAACTGGTTTTTACCGGCCTTATGAACAAGGCAGGAGGTATAAGCTTTCTAGCGATGACATTTTGGGGTATCTTGTTTATTCGCTCACTAAACAGAGGAAAAGACTTTAGCTTATTTAAATTAAGAAAACCGATAAGAAAGGCGAAAATGAAAGTCGTGCACCAAAGCAAGACAACTTCAGCGAATTACAGCAGTTACCGTCACGCATCCGACCTTCCGAATCAAGAAGAAATTGATGAAATTTTGGATAAAATTTCCATAGGCGGCTATGAAAGCTTAACTTCACGGGAAAAAGAAGTGCTATTCAAAGCAAGTAAGGATGATCAATAGACATGGCAAGGAAGAGTCTCTTCAAAAAAAATTTAGGTTTCTTTAGTAAAACGATATTTCTATGCAATATGGTTGCTGTACTCTTTTTGCTATTGAGTTATGCAGCATCTTTCATAAACCCTAAAACAGCTTGGCTTCTTCCTTTCTTTGGCTTAGGCTATCTTCCTATTTTAATAGTCAATATCGGTTTTGTATTATACTGGCTACTGCGCCGTCCGTTATACGCTCTTTTTACTTTGATTCCTGTTCTTCTCGGTTGGAATCTGCTCACGCAACATGTAGGTTTTCGCTCTAAGGTTAAGGATGTGGGTAAAAATGAACAAGCTTTACGTGTCATGAGTTTCAACGCCCATCTCTTCAACGAAGTGAATGAGATGCCGTCTACAACCATTCGAGATAAAGTTGTATCTCTTATAAAAAACACCGATCCCGATGTCCTCTGCATACAGGAGTTCTTCACAAAAATCAAAGGAACCAAACAAATGAGCGATCGTATCCTAGCGGAGAGCGGACTTCAAGATTATTTTTTTGAGCCGGCGACCAAAAGCGAACATGAGGGTTACGGGCAAGTTATTTTTTCCAAATATCCAATTATCCATTCGGGCACTATTACTAAGAATGAATACGGTATTAACCGCATCACCTTTGCCGATATCGTAAAAGACCAAGACACGATTCGTGTCTATAATGTACATTTACGTTCTTTTGGGCTACAAACAGAAGACAAGGAGTTTATCCAGAATCCGTCCAACACACCGAGCGAAGATCATGCCACCACACGTGTTGGCCGAAAATTAAAGTATGCCTTTGAACGTCGAAGTCAACAAGCAGAGGCACTCCGCGATCATATCGTTGCGACACATTACCCTATTATTATCATGGGTGATTTCAATGACACGCCGATGTCGTATAGTGTAAATCTTATTGGAAAGGGAATGAAAAACACCTTTCAGGAAAAGGGCCAGGGTTGGGGAGTTACCCATTACGAAATGCTTCCCCTTTTTCAAATCGACTATATATTCTGCAGTCCACAGTTTCAAGTCGAAAATTATCGGATAATCAAGCAAGAACTTTCCGACCATTACCCTCTTTTTGCAGATATAAGGTTAACAACCCAAGATCAATAACCATCGCAAATTTTTGCTATATATGGAAATGAAGTAACAAAATGTTTGAGAAGTTCACTATCTTCATTTTTTAAGACTTAAACCACCGAACCACCATGGACTTATGCTTATTTCCGAATAGGAAAGGGATTGATCTTTTTGTTTTATGCTTTACATCGTTCCTTCTATTGAACTTCACGGTAGTTCATGCGACACAAACGGAAGCTCCAGAAATACAGGATACCAGCGCAGTTAACCGATTGAACGAGCAGGCATTAGCATTTTGGTCTTCTAAACCAGATTCCACCATTATCCTAGCGTCGCTAGCTTTAGAGATAAGTATACGCCATCAGGACATAAAAGGGCAGATGCACTCCTTACGAAATCTCGGTATTGGCTATTACGAAAAGGGAAACTATAGGGAAGCCATACAATCTTACAAACGTGCTATAGCATTCGCAGAAGCTTTAGACGACGAACCATACAACGCACAGATACGCAGCAACTTATCTATGCCCTATCTTGCATTGAGCGCGCACGATGAGGCACTGGAAAACCTGTATACTGCTTTGGAGATTGCTGAAAAAAACAATCTCACTAATACGGTAGCACATGCAAACCATAACATCGGCATGGTATACCATTATCAATTCAAGAATGACCAAGCCATTGCGTTCTACGAAAAAAGCCGGCAGTTATACGAAGCGAACGGTGACACAACCCGTTCTACTTTTATACTAGGAAATATAGCGCATCTTTATCTTAAAAAAAAGGACTTCCAAAAAGCAGAGACATTATACTTGCAATCATTGGCATTAGCCGAAAAATACGACAATAAAAAGGCTATCGGAAATGCCCTTCAGTCGCTAGGCGCATTCTTTATGGAACAAGGAGGCACCGAAATAGCGCTCTCCTACTTCTTAAGAGCTAAAGAAACGCTGGAATTGACAGGGGAGCAAACCGAATATCTCCGGCTTTTGGATAATTTGGCGGCTTGTTATATGAAAATTGGCAACACAGATGCCGCTTATACCTATGCCATAAAGAATCATGAGCTGGCGACCCGTCAGCAGCAGTTCTATTATATCCAGACATCAGCTCGACAATTATGCGAATTATATGAAAAACGTGGTGACTACCGAACAGCATTGGATTACTTTAGAAAAGCAACTTCTGCATCCGATAGCCTCCACAGCCAGCAAAATAAAGAGGAGCTGGTACGCATGGAAGAGAGATATAAATACCAAAAAGATCAGGAGCAAACTGCCTTTTTACACCATACGCAACTGAGAAGACAAAACCAATGGTTATACAGCGCCATTGTGCTGGTCTGCGTGCTAGTTGTCATCGCATTTTTATTCGCGAGTAACATCCGGCAAAAACGAAGAACAAATCGTATCTTGAAGGAGACAAACGATTTTTTTGAAGAGCAGAATACCCTGCTAGAGGCTTCGAATCATTTTAAAGAACAACTGATATCATTGGTTGCCCACGATGTACGCCACCCGATCGTCAGCCTGCAAAAAGTGCTATCTCTTTTTGAAAATAAACACTTGACGTCCGCAGAAATACAGCAGCTGATGTCTTCATCGCATCGAGATGTGAACAACTTGATCCGTCTGCTAGACGATCTGCTGCTTTGGGTGAGACTCCAACTTAAGTACACGCAATTGCAAAAAACAAGATTCAGGATACAAGATGTATTAAAGCCTATAATGGACCTGCATCAACAGAAAGCAGATGACAAGAATATTCATTTGGTGGTAGAACATATGGTAAATACCGAGGTATACGCTGACAGAGAAGCTATCGCAATAGTTATTCGCAACTTAATCGATAATGGCATCAAGTTTTCGAACCCAGGAGACGTTGTCCGAATTCACACCACATTAACAGCAGACAACCGTTGTGTAATAATACAGATTGCGGACACCGGTATCGGTATGTCCGAAGAAACTATTAACAATCTATTTTTGACTCCTAGCTATGCTCGTCGGTACGGCACACATAATGAAGAAGGGTCCGGGTTGGGTATACAAATATGCATACATTATCTCCAGCTGAACAATAGTGAGTTATTTGTAGAAAGCAGCCTTGGACAAGGAACAAAATTTTGGTTTGAAATTGATAGCATATTAGAGACATAGGGTTTCGCGTCTCTATATCTCAAATCAGATGATTCTTCTGGGCATAGGTGAGCATTTCTGCGATAGTATGGCAGTTGGCTTTTGCCATCATTTTTCGGCGATGGGCAACGATCGTGTGTGGGCTTAAAAACGTTTTGGCCGCTGTTTCCGCAATGCTATTTCCTTGCGAAAAGTATTTTAATAATTCGATTTCCCTGGGTGTAAAGGTTACAACACGCTCACCACGCTGCATTACAAACGGTTCAAATTGTGGATCAATATATTCCCTTCCTCGCTCAATAGCCTCTACACACATTATAAAATCCTGTATATCAGCAGATTTACTAAGTATCCCATGTGGTTTGTACCGCAAGATGTTTCTAATGACAGCTGGTGCAATTGCACTTGTAATAAAAACAATCTTAGCTTGGTTATTCAATCTTTTTATATCTGTCAATATGGAAAGTCCATTCGTCTCTGGTAGGTAATAATCCAAAAAAACATAGAGTTTTTGATTACCAAAGGATCGGAGGAAATCGATAAATTCATCCACTTTACTAAAAGAAGAGACAGCATCAAAAGCACCGAATCTTTGTAGCAACAGTGCAAAAGAATCGGCAAACAACCGGTGGTCATCCAAAACAACAGCATGCGTTAAAATTTTCATAAGGCAAAACAAATATCTTATTAAAAACCATATGTTTTTCTATCTCCAAAGCACACTATTCTTAAATGTAGCTTTTCTACTACAAACATCTCACAAAGCATAGCATGTTTTTGTTATTTTCTCATAAAACAGTAGCAAAAATTTGTTACACAGCGCTTTACGTGCCAAAAAATCAATTATAAAACTTCGTTCTTTGCGTCAAAATTCAGGGTTTGAGTTTTAAAATCAGGAATGAATGTGTTGCTAAACGAGAAAAAAAATTAAAATATCAACAATAAAAAAATCATGGAAACTAAAAGTTCAACTAAAAATCTGGACGCTAAGCTAAGTTATGAAGCTCCTATGCTTCGGTCAATCGAAGTCGAATTGGAAGAGGGTATTGCTAGCGTATCTGGCAATATTGAAGTGCAACAACAATGGAAAGAAACAGAGACACAATCTCAAGACGTACAAAACAACTATTGGTAGGCACCCCTTTTATTTAGCAGACTTTATTTTAACAATACATTTGAAATTAAAAAGAATGAAACATAATTATATCAAAGCCCTAGTAGCCTGCTTTATAGCGGTTGCTGTTTTTGCGTCTTCTTGTCAGAAAGAAAATGGCGTAGATAATTTAGGTGGTGAAGCGACTGTTACCATCAACATGCACGGCGTGGGACCCTCAACCGGCAATAAAGCTAAAGCTGGTCTACGTGCATCTGCTAGTGCAGGCAACACTGTCGCGACGCCTGCTGTACAACGTCAAGTCGTTAAATTTAACAATCAGTTTAACGTTACAGCAACCCTGAGAGAGGTAACTCCTGCTTCTTCTACACCGGCATTACGTGCTTCTGCAAACCGTGCAGAGACAACCGCAACTGGCGCAGGCGATATCCTTCCTTTGGCGGATGGCACGGAATATACTGTTGTCATATCTCAAGGCGGCGAAGTAGTCACTACCGAAACCTTCACACAAGGTGATAGTGAACATAAATTTAATATCGAGGCTGGCAGCTATACGTATGTAGCCTATGCTTACGGAGATGCAGATGCTTCCGGCGCGGATAAAGATCCGCTTTGGGTTTCGGGCAGCTTTAGCGTAAAAGCAGATGAAAATAATACACTTTCCATCGTATTGGAGCATAAGCTTACTGAAGTAACTGTAGTGTTCGATTCAGGTGCGGGACGTACGATTAACGCTATTGGTGCGGGTACGCTTGCTCCAAACTACAACTATACATTTGACCAAGCAACAGGTGTTGTTACTTTTGGCACGGCAACAACAGCTGCAGCCGTTAGTTTCACCGGCCAAACAGCAGGTCGGACATGGACGAGCAATCCGACCATGATCGCGGTAGAAGATACGGACAATGGTGTGGTTGAATTATCAAATGTCACTATTAATAATACTCCAGGTTCTATTACTAGCGATGGCTGGGCACTAAGAGCAGGAGTTCAATATAGATTGGAACTGAATTTGGGTGATAAGGAAGAGGAAGGAATTGAGATTGGCGGATCGGTGTGGTCACCTGGTAATTTAACTTATGATCCTTCCACAGACGAGTATGGCTTTTCTGATGCAAATAATCAACCTGGAGATTACTGGTTTGCCGGCTATACAAAACCCAAAGTCCTTCCGGATCCAAGCAACAGCAACCAAAATCCAAGCTTAGGCACAAATGGTCCGTTAGGAGACCCGTGTGCTTTGGCTGGATCGTGGCGACTTCCTACTAGAGCGGAAATGGCAGAATTACAAACAAACACAAATGCGGGAGGAGCGGACAATCCCGGCACTCCACAGTCTTGGGCTGTTGCCAGATGGGTCGATACCTTTACGCCAAGCACGGGTAACACCTTGGGTATGTTCTTCGGAACACAAGTTCACCCCGGCGTAGCTAATAGAGACAATTATCTTTTCTTGTTATTCGGAGGTTCTTACAACGATAATAATGTGCTTTCTGCATTAAACACTAAAGGCTATTATCTTATCACGGATCCAAGTCAAACTAGCGGATATAATTTCTTAGATATCGGTGGACAAAAAGAATCGCTTGGTTGGGATATGAGTTTTACTTATAATGCTAACCATGCTGTTCAAATCCGTTGCGTACAAAACTAGAACTACATCACAATTTTACACATAGAGAAGAGGGGCTTTCCGCAAGGTTAGCCTCTTTTTTTAAAATATACTTACCATAACAACGTCGCATTATATTTTGGAAAGTTTTCGTCTTTAGAAATGATGGTTAACTTTTCAATCATTGCTTGCGAGATAATAATGCGGTCAAATGGATCTCTATGATGATATTCCAATATAAGCAGTTTTTGTAGATGGGAAAAGCTAATCGGCAGTATATCAATCTGATTGTTTTCAAGAAATTCAGTTATTAGACTAAAATCAGATGCTAATTTGAGATTGCCTAGGCTATGTTTTATTGCAATTTCCCAAAGACTAGCGATACTAAGGAAACAGTTGTTACGTATATTGGCAATGGCGTCCCGGCTATTATCGGATAGATGGGGATCACCCTCCATGAACCAAATGAAAGCATGGGTGTCCAACAACAAATTCATTTACATGTAGTCTTTAAAATCATCCAAAGGCTTATCAAAATCTTCCGTCATCGTGAAAAAACCTTTTGCATAACCAAATTCCCTCTTCTTAAGTTTTTTCTTCGAATTCTTGGATTTAAGAAATGCGACAAAATCCGAAACTTCTTGCTTAAGGTTTTCCGGCAATGAGCTAATATCGGTAAATAACTGAATATCTGTCATAGCAATTACTTATTTATATAGCACAAGTATACTAAAAACTAAGATTGATTCAAAACAGGATGAACAATGAATCTCCCTTACTCCTCCTTATTGAGGCGTGTCCCAAACCGCTAATAATCACTGACTACTGACTACTGGCTACTATCTCCCCCAAAAACTCCAATGCCCTCTGCACGAAGTTATCATTTCGATTCCTCACTTTGAAATAGGCCTCACGGCCAAAATAAAAACGTCCCACCAAAGCTTCTATATCCGTTTCGATCAGATCCCTCAGTTCATTTTTCTTTCGGTCGGAGATAACAAATCCTTCTTCACGTACAAAGTCAATAAACGCGTGGTATTCATTATCCGGCAGGTGGTAACCCTGCAAGAAATTCTCAATAGAATAAGCCGGTGCTTGCTTTGTAAACCGTGTATACACAAATTGCTCGATAAAACTGTATTGTATCAAATCCTGATAAAAAAGACTCAGTGCATTCGAATCCTGTGCAACATGAATATCGGGCAATATCCCGCCACCGCTATATACTTGTTTACCAGCTTTGGTTTCGAAAGCTTTTCCATGCGCATATAAGGTGTCGAGCGCCCACAATCCCCTGTACATGCTATTGAAGTCGACCATATTTGACCAATTTGCCATATACTTCTTTTGTATACTCCGTCCGAGAGGTGTGAAATAACGGGCAATGCTCAAGTTTACCGTTGAACCGTCCGAAAAATCGAATTGTTCCTGCACAATCCCTTTTCCATACGATCGCCTTCCGATAATCGTTCCGCGATCCCAATCTTGTATAGCACCGGCTACAATTTCACTTGCCGAAGCTGTATTTTCATTAATAAGTATAGCCAGTTCTCCTGTGGCAAAGTTGCCTCCTTGCAAACTGTCTGAGAAATACTCACGTCGTTCTTCATGCGCCCCTTGTGTATACACAATAAGACGTCTGTCGGCAAAAAACTCGCTGGCTAACTTGATAGCCATGTGGAAATATCCTCCACCATTGTCACGGAGATCAAGAATAAGCTTTTTAGCCCCTTGCTTTTTCAATTCAATGATAGCCTGCCGAAATTCATCTGCCGTGTTGATCCCAAACCGTCTTACCTTTACATATCCAACACCCGGTTCAATCATATAAACCACATCTAACGAGCTTACTGTTACCTGATCGCGAACTACCTTTATAGGCAAATCCATTTCCTCTCCATCTCGTTTCACATGTATACTAATGGCTGTTCCACGACGGCCGCGGATCAGCTTCTCCACACTTTCCCGCGAAATATGTATGCCAGCTACAGGTTCATTTCCTATCTTCAGCAGCCTATCCCCTACCCGAAACCCAGCCTTATCTGCCGGCCCACCATTAATCAGCGATACAATCATTAACGTATCGTTTAGATTAAAATACTCCATTCCTATACCCTCGAACGTTCCTTCCAGAATTTCTGTCTGGCGCTGCGATTCGTTAGGAACCAAATAACTAGAATAAGGGTCTAAATGAGAGATAATATGATTGATGGCTCCGTTTTGTACCGAGTCGATGTCAACACTATCTACATATGCTTCGGCGACGAGATCCAATAATTGCTGGACTTTCCATGTGTTGCCCGACAATCCGATGGGCATCAGGCTATTACCGGGCTTGTTACCTTGCTCATCTACGTAGTTCTGCCCCAGCAGTATGCCCAAGAGCAATACTGCTGCGTAAGTAGCTGCGACAAAGATATTCCGTTTAGTGCCTTTTTGCATGGATAAAATTCGGTTGCAAAATTAAAATAGTTTTCTCAAATATTTGCGTGATAAGTTAACAAGTATTTGAATAATATACGTATTAAATGCTTTATTGTTCATAATAATTTCGTAAAATCTACGTGATAATTTATTTCTATCTTTGTTAAAACGTATTTGCTTTGCATGAGATAGAACCATATTATAATTGGCGCGATGATTATATCGCTTCGGAAGACGAAAAATCGCCTTTTTACGGCATAGTATATAGCGAATTTGAATTCGACAAACAGATTTATAACTTTCTGCTGCATCCCCAATGGGATGAATTCGGCTCACTCACCTTATATATAAAAATCCTCTACGCAGACTATGACCGAGGGTTTGCTATCATGGAATTAATCGGCGAATGGAACGATGCCATTTACAACGATATTATGCTGTTAAAACGAGAAGTCGTCGATATTATGGTTGCAGAAGGAATTAATAAGTTTTTGCTTATTGGCGAAAATATACTCAACTTCCATGGTTCAGATGATTCTTATTATGAAGAGTGGTTCCAGGATATCGATGATGGCTGGATTGTAGCTATGAATTTTCGCGATCATGTTATCCAAGAATTTCAAGCACAAGGGATTGACTATTATATACACTTTGGGGGTGACTTCAATACATTTCCGTGGCGTACACTGAAACCCAAACAGCTATACCATCATATACAGCAGCGAATTAATAACCGGTTGGGGATGTAAGCGTTTGGTGTGTAACAAAAATTCCTTTTTCCTATAAGTTTCCTTAACTTTGTGTTGCAATAAGTTAGACAGTTGATTCTAACTGTTTGAATTTTTAATTTTCACTTTTAACTTTCACATTATACTATGTCATTTAGGATAGAAAAAGATACTATGGGCGAAGTTCAGGTTCCTGCGGATAAATACTGGGGGGCACAAACGGAGCGTTCACGTAACAATTTTAAGATTGGTCCGGCAGCGTCTATGCCGAAAGAGATTATCGAAGGTTTTGCATATCTGAAAAAAGCGGCAGCTTTTGCTAACCACGAGTTAGGTGTTTTATCCATAGAGAAACGTGATGCTATCGGCGCTGTCTGCGACGAAATCTTAGCTGGTAAGCTAGACGACCAGTTTCCGTTGGTGATTTGGCAAACTGGTTCCGGTACACAATCCAACATGAATGTCAATGAAGTAGTGGCAAATCGCGCGCAGGTATTGGCTGGAGGCAAAATTGGTGAAGGCGAACCCGCCTTAAAAGCTAACGATGACGTCAATAAATCACAATCTTCCAATGATACTTTTCCTACTGGAATGCACATTGCGGCTTATAAAGCAGTAGTAGAAGTAACGATTCCAGGAGTTGAAAAACTACGGGATACACTGCAACGTAAATCCGAAGAATTTATGAACGTAGTCAAGATAGGCCGTACACATTTAATGGATGCTACGCCATTGACACTTGGTCAGGAACTTTCGGGATATGTTGCACAGCTTAATCATGGACTAAAAGCGTTGAAAAACACATTGGCTCATCTGTCCGAATTAGCCTTGGGCGGTACAGCAGTAGGAACGGGGTTGAATACCCCAGAGGGGTATGACGTTGTCGTAGCCAAATACATTGCCGAGTTTACAGGACTACCTTTCGTTACAGCTCCAAATAAGTTCGAAGCATTAGCTGCACACGATGCTATTGTGGAAACTCATGGCGCACTTAAACAACTTGCGGTTTCCTTGAATAAAATTGCAAATGACATCCGTATGCTAGCCTCTGGCCCTCGTTCAGGTATTGGTGAAATCTTAATTCCGGAAAACGAACCGGGTTCTTCTATTATGCCAGGAAAAGTAAACCCGACCCAATGTGAAGCACTCACGATGGTAGCTGCGCAGGTGATCGGAAATGACGTTGCCATTACCATCGGAGGTACACAAGGACATTACGAACTGAATGTATTCAAACCGCTAATGGCAGCCAACTTCTTACAGTCGGCACGCCTTATCGGAGATGCTTGTGTATCTTTTGAGGAACACTGTGCGGTAGGTATTGAGCCTAATTATACTCGTATCAAAGAACTTGTGGATAATTCCTTGATGCTCGTCACGGCGCTCAACACGAAAATCGGTTATTACAAAGCAGCAGAAATTGCCCAAACAGCCCATAAAAATAACTCCACCCTCAAAGAAACAGCCATTGCTTTAGGCTATGTAACAGCAGAGCAATTTGATGAGTGGGTGAAACCAGAGGATATGGTGGGAAGCTTAAAATAATGAAGATTATACTTTTATTGGTAAAATATCGCCTATTCGCATGCCTATCTACGATGGTAGGCATGCTTTTTTTTGTGAGCAGTTGTGTACGCCATTCGGAAATGCAATCCGAAGGAGCAGATTATCTACAAGGTGTATGGGTACAGGACAGCATCCCCCACCAATCTCAAATGATGGATTATACCCTGCATGAATTTAAATTTATATGTGACTCTGTCTATACCACCATGCGTGTACATGCCAAAATGCAACGGATTCCGGATTCTTGTTACAAAGACGGAGAATGGATGGAATATGCAAGAGGTGTATATGTTATCCGTGGAGATAGCTTAATAGGCGAAGGCATCTATACCCGCCCTAATGGTAAGTACAAAACATCTGGATGTTATAGGACTGGTACATACCTACCCCGCTACCGTATAGCCTACCATGATGCTGATTCCCTCGTCCTGGAAAGCCGTTTTGATCAACGGCCTATCGTATTACGGAAAACGCATAGTATTTCTTGTGTTCCTAAGAAGCGATGGGAGTAGTCCTTTTCTTTTTTCCCGTAAAAAAGAAACAAAAACCTCGTCGCTGCGGATATTTGAAATAATGGATAGTGCAAAGGCAGATTTCTACATACTTCAAATATCCGGATGCGACATCAGAGGTTTAGGATGGGATTGTGCAAATGCGTAGATACAAACAATCCATAACGATTCGCGATTAAGCAGGGTAAATGTCTACATTGGCGTTACCTTTCTATGTTACGATTATTAAACACAGAATTAATACACTATAAAAATTGTATTATCCCTTATTAACACAAAATGTCCATCCGAATGTTTGAGGTCGGTAAAAACTCATCCTTAGTACCATCCCTTCCTCTCAAACATTCGAAGGACGAGCTTTTTGCTTCTTTTTCGCGGAGAAAAAGAAGATAAAAAACTAATTTAATAAATTATTCTCATCCGTAGCAGACTTCAATATATGTGTCTTCAGTTCATTTTCTGATTGTAATAATTCCTGCTCTACGACCTTACGTTTCTCTCTGCCTTCGCGTTGTATCTGGAGTACTTGGTCAATCGTTGAAACGATATCCTGGTTCGCTTTTTTGATGGTTTCTATATCGACTATACCGCGCTCGGTTTCTTTCGCAATGTTAATAGTCGATTCTTTCAGCATCTCTGAATTACGTCGAAGCAATTCGTTGGTCGCATCTGTAACCGCTTTTTGAGCTTCCAGCGCACGTTGCGAATGGGCAATGCCTAACGTCAGTACCATCTGATTTTTCCATAGCGGAATGGTATTCACAAGAGACGACTGAATCTTTTCCATTAACGCGGAACTGTTGTTTTGTATCAGTCTGATCTGTGGTGCAGTTTGGAGCACCACCATACGCGTAAGTTTTAGGTCGTGGATTTTGCGTTCGAAGCGCACCACGTGCTGTTCCATGTCTTTGTACGCTTGCACTTTATGCTGATCACCCGAAGCTTCCGCTTCAGCTTTTAACGCCGGCAGGGTAACCGCATGGACTTCCTGCAACTTCTCCTCTCCCGCCGCTATGTAAAGTGACAGCTCCTTAAAATAATTTTGGTTCTCTACAAAAAGTTTATCGAATATATTGACATCTTTTGCCAAATTCTTATAATGTCCCTCCAGTTTCAATTCAATCTGGTGAATATTTTTTTCGACCGATTGATATTCGGTGCGCATGCGTTTTACTTTTTTCTTCAGATTGTCAAAAAAAGGAATTAAGGGCTTTTTATTGAGGTTTTCGTCAAAGGATTTTATGTCCGACCGTAGGTTCAATAAGATATCCTCTGCTCCTCCCATATCTTTGGTGCGTACCTGTTTCAGTATTTCATTTGAAAAGTTACTGACTTTCGTTTGGCTCCCGACACCGTATTGGATTACGTCCGTGGTTGACGTTAAGTTGATTTTATCTTTATATTGCTTTATAACGGCCTTATCTTCATCGGAGAAATTTACCGATACGTCTTGGCCTTTTTTGTTTTCTTCGCTATCGTCGTATGTCGTCAAATCTAGATTTGCCATAAGTTAATCTTTTAATAGGTTCCTATTTTTTAATGTCTGTATATATACATCTGTTTCGGCCGACACATCTAAAATGCCCGCTTTAAACTGATTTGTCACTTCCTGTTCGATAGCTATTGCCGCTTTAGCAATCACTTCTTCCAGCTTCTTTTTGGATTCTATTGCCACCTGATTATTAAGCCTTGAATTTTCAATTTCATCATACTTCATTAATACGTTGACGACCGTGGAATGTCGAACAAGAAATTTCTCTGCTTCGATTTTGTCACGTTGCTCCAAGAGATGAAAGAGGTGGATAATCTTATCGATATTCTGGTGTATTGCCCGATTATTGATTGCTTTGCGCCAGTGCAGTAGTCTCTCTATAAAAAGTTGAGGTGTGTCCAACGTCGCTTGGGGCAATTGTTGTAATCTATTTCGGGACGAAGCCGTCGGAATCCAAGCCAATGGACGCACTTCTGCCAACTCCAAACGCTGTAAATAGAGTTTCGCCCGGTTCAATAGTAAGCCATTTCCGACAATATAGGAAGTTACATACCCCCCGAGTGTTAAGAGCATGCCTTGCGACATTGCACCAAAAAAATAAACGAACGCAGCGAACAACGCCAGTTCCACCATCAATAGTGCAACACCTGTAGCATACCAAGAGCGGATTTTGCTTTTTTGGGCTTGGGATAACATGACGAAAGGAAAGATATGCACTGGAAAAGGAATGAACATAGCAATGGATATGAATGTCCATGTCAACTGTCGCAGTTCCCAGCGTTTTGGTTTCTTCGTTGCAAATCCCATGTTGCAATTTACTTATTTTTCATTAAAAAATTGTTTTTTTCAATGGCAATGAAAGCTTACGTAAATTATTTTTCACCAACAACCAATCTTTAACACACGTGTAAAAACACAAAAACAAACACGTGTCCTTATTTTTTTGTATCTTTACATTTAAAGAATTGGTTATGAATACAAAACTTACATTAACAATTGAGCAATCTACCATCGAAAAGGCTAAAAAATATGCTCAAAAAAAAGAGAGAAGTCTCTCCGATTTGATTGAGAATTATTTAAAAGCATTGGTAAATGAGGAAATAAATGACGAAGACGAATTAACGCCGTTAGTTAAATCCTTAAGAGGTTCTTTCAAGCTTCCGGAAGATTTTGACTACAAAAAAGAACTTACTGACCGCTTATCAGAAAAATATCTATAATGGATAAGATTTTAATTGATACGGATGTAATTCTTGATTTCTTCTTCGATCGCAAGCCTTTTTCAGAAGATGCTGCTCAAATTTTGAGTTTATGCGAGAGAAAAGAAATAAAAGGCTTTGTAACATCTATAATGTTAAGCAACATCTATTATTTACTAAGAAAAACAGCTAAACACGAAAAGGTAATTGAAAATATAAAAATACTGATGAAAATCATAGATGTTACAATTACTCCTAAAGAGACCATATTAAATGCCCTCGCGTCAGATTTTAAGGATTTCGAAGATGCGCTTCAAAACTTTTCGGCTTTACAGGAAAAAGGGATTAAGATCATCATAACAAGAAATACCAAAGATTATAAAACGAGTAGTTTGGCGATAATGACTCCTGAAAGCTACTTGAAAACAATCAGATAATACGCTTTTTTCTTCCCCACAGCACATGTGCGCCCAACGCGCAGATGCTGAAGGTTAGACCAACTACACATACCCCCGTCCAACCGGCATATTGCCAACCTACAGCACCCAGATAGGTTCCTAAAGATCCGCCAATAAAATAGCTGACCATATAAACCGTATTTAATCGATTCGTAGCATTGGTAGGCAAAGCAAAAAAATCAGACTGATTCATGATATGGGAACTCTGTAACCCGAGGTCAATTAAAATAATACCCATAATTAACCCCCAATAGGTGTATCCCCCAAAATAGATAAATATCCAACTCAAGAGTAATATCCATAGCGAATAGTAAATCAATTGGTATCGGGTAAACCGTTGCGCTAACCTTCCAACAAAAGCCGCTGCCAAAGCGCCTACAGCACCAATCAAACCAAACCCCCCTACTACCGATGAACCCGCATTAAACGGATCCCCTTCCATGTGAAAGACAAGTGTTGTGAAAACTGCAGACATGGCGCCAAAACCCATTGCTCCACGGAACGATGCTAGTTGCAGGACAGGCTGGGTTTTCGCCAGTTGCCATACCGATTGCATCAACGAGCCATAAGACCCCTCGAAATTAGGGCGTAGTTCCGGCAAGTAGCGATAGACCAGCAGCCAGGCAAGTATCATCATACCCGCCGCTATTTCAAACATCGTCCGCCAACCCCACAGCTCACCGACTACGCCGCTGAAAAAACGAGACAACAATATCCCGATCAGCAACCCAGACATGACCATACCAATGTTGACCGATTTTTTATCCGGACTGGAGAGCTCCGCTGCCATCGGCACAAATAGCTGCGGAATTACCGAAGTAACCCCGATAAAAAAACTGGCGACAAAAAGACCCGTTAGCTGTCGGGCAAATGCCATAAACAACAACGCCAGAATAACGAGTGTCAAATCCACCAGAATCAACTTCTTTCGCCATAGTTTATCTCCCATCGGCACGATGAACAGTAATCCACAAGCATATCCTATTTGGGTCAGCACAGCAATTTTACTTACACTACTTTCGCTTACTTGAAAGTCTGCGGCGATCAACCCCAATAGGGGCTGATTATAATAGTTGTTAGCGACAATCAAACCCGACAAAATAGCCATCAGCCACAATATAGTCGGCGTAAGTTGGGGGTTCTTCATATTCTCTTGCATACCATTCATTCGATCGAGGCAAACTTAATCAATAAAAGAAAAGCCCGCAATGTATGCAGGCTCGTCCTTGGTAAATTTGACATTTGTTACATCTGCTTTTTATAAATATAATATTCTGCTAAATCTCCGGTAATTTCATTACCTTCTTGATCTAACTGGAACAAAATATTCTCTCCGACTTTCAGTTTAACGTCTGTATCTTTTCCCTTCAAATGCACAACAGAACCGTTGTTCTGCCATTCAAACGTACCTTTGTCTTCAAACTTCGTATCTCTTTCCAGATATTCACTGCTCATTTCAAATGTTTTATCTTCATGGAGAACCAAAACCGTCTTAATACCCGGACAATCTGCACACGGTAAAGTTGCCTCATAAGTTCCCATCCAATCAACCGAGTTTTGAGAATTGTGCGCCGGATCCGGATTTTCCATTTCCAACGGCCTTGATACCACAGGACCGACCAATGAGTCTCTTAGTTCTTTCGAGTCCGTTTGCGAGCTATTAGGCGATGTGCAGGCAGAAAAAGCAAATACTGCCAACACGATATAAAATAAGTGTTTCATAACTTCTTTTTTTCTCTTGAATAACAAATTGCCTGCCATTCCTAGATTTGCGTGGAGGTTGTCTATGTCCCTTTTAAACACACCTTACCGTTCCCAGCGAATTTTCTCCTCGATGGGAGAACGGACCGGCTCACGCGGTTCACTGTTATGATGTCCCATATAGAAAAGACCGACACATCGTTGATTGTCTTCTAAGTTCAAAAAGGATCCCAAATGATTGATAAGTCCCGGGGAAGCCCAATAGCCTCCAATGTTGAGCGAATGTGCCGCCAACCACATATTTTGCACGGCACAAGCCGTCGCCGCTAGTTCTTCCCACTCGGGAAGCTCTCCCGTGTAATTCACAACAATAGCAATTGCAACATTAGACATCGTCGCTTTCTTTGCCATATTTTGTTCTGCCAGTTCCGTATATTTCTCGGGCGGCGTAGTTTCTCTATAAATCCGGCTCAGCTCTGCACCTAAGCGATTCAACCCATCCTTTTGAAATACCACAAAACGCCATGGCTGTGTGCGCTTGTGGGTGGGTGCCGCATTAGCTGCTTCCAAAATAGTTAGGATATCCTCTTTGGAGATATCTTCGCTGGTAAAACTATTCTGGTTTACCGTTCTTCTGCTGTGAATAGCTCTTAATACTTCGTTGTTCATTTTTTCGTTACTCATTACTTTTTATTCATTACTCATTTTCCGCTTCTTTCTTCCCATATACTGGCAATATGCAAAATAGTTAATACCGCTTTTTCCATATCCTGTTTGCTGATCCATTCCATTTTACCATGGAAGGCATGTCCGCCTGCAAATACATTTGGACAAGGTAACCCCATAAACGAAAGCCGCGATCCATCCGTACCACCACGTATACTTCTCCGTTCGGGTGCAAGTCCGACCCGTTTAATAGCTTCCAAACCAACCTCCATAATTTCCGGATACTGATCGAGTACCTCTTTCATATTCCGATACTGCTCTTTAACATCGAACGTATAAGATACTCCCGGATATCGTGCCACCACATGTTCTATGATCCGTTGCAATATGTCTTCATATTCCGCCAATTTGGCTGTATTGTGATCTCTGATGATAAAATTGATTTCTGCTTTATCCACTCCTCCCTTCATTTCGGTTGGATGGATAAATCCTTCTTTCTCCGCCGTTGTTTCCGGCGACAATTTATCTTTTGGTAAATCCGCAATAATATCAGCCGCTACCTTCAGCGCGCTAAACATTTTTCCCTTGGCAAAACCGGGATGCACGGATATTCCTTGAATAACGACACGCACACCATCTGCCGAAAATGTCTCATCTTCGATGGTTCCTGCTTTTTCTCCATCTATCGTATAACCAAACCGCGCACCTAATTTTTTCAAGTCTACATATTCAACACCTTGTCCCACTTCTTCATCAGGTGTAAACAATAATTTGATTTCACCGTGCTTTATCTCGGGATGGCTCATCAACAAACGTGCGGCATCCATAATCTCTGCCACCCCAGCTTTATCATCTGCCCCAAGCAACGTTGTACCGCTGGCTGTAATTATATCATGACCTAATTGATGCTGCAGATCGGGATGTTCGTTATATTTAATAATGACCGACGGGTCATCTGGCAGCACCATATCTTGACCTTGATAATCAGCATGTACCAACGGTTTCACGTCTTTCCCCGAGCAATCCGGCGACGTGTCGACGTGGGAGCAGAAACAAATCACGGGTACCTCTTTATCCGTATTCGACGGGATGGTCGCGTAAACATAACCATATTCATCCAAATGGGCATCCGTTATGCCTATCTGTTGCAATTCCGACACTAAAAGCCTACTCAGATCCTTTTGCTTTTCCGTTGTGGGAAAGGAACTACTATGAGGATCGGATTCTGTATCAATCTGGACATAGCGCATAAAACGTTCCGCTACCTGAAAATCGCTTATCTTATTTATATCAAAATAAATCATACAAACTTGTAAATATCGTTCAAAGGTAGAAAGATTTGCAGTTTTTTTCTCAAATTTGCAGCCTAATTACACAACATCTATGTATCGAAGTATATTGGCTCTACTATTGAGTTTCTCTTTTTCGACTGTCTTTGCACAGGAGAAGCTTTTTAAAATTGACTACAAATTCGCTCTTTCTTCAGAAACACTTACGCAAGCTGACACAGCAGAAGACAGTTCTCTTGCTCTGCTAGCGGCGATGGCAGCAGCATTCGGTGAGGATGACACACCACAGGTAGAAGCTTGGATAAACCAAAATTTTATCCGGGTGGAGACACAGGGTATTACGCAAAACAACCAAATCCAAATTACCAACCGCAATACAAATGATTCGTATACGCTCTACCCCTCTATGCAGGCCTATACCAAAACCATCGATGCGACAGATAAAGTAAATATTCATGAAACTGAAGATGACATGGTCGTCATCAGCACGGCTGATTTGCCTATACGGTTCGTCGCGGACACCAGCAAGACCATCGCCGGCTTGCCTTGCAAGTTAGCCGTTTTGGAGTTTGACTCCGATGAATTTGATGCTTCTCTCACACAAGACACGAGACTGGAAATTTGGTATAATGAAACCCTCCCTTCTTTATACTGGGGAGAATATGCCTATCTTAAAAATATACCCGGAGCAGCGCTATATATTGGTGCTTTTGGAATCGGTATTGAAGCTAGTGCCGTGCATGAAGTCGATTTTGATTCCTCGCTATTCGAAATTCCCGAAGACTATACGTTACAAGAGGATATTTATGCCCTCAGTTTCTTTGATATGCCGCTAGGACATGATTTATATGCATTCCAGGATTCCACAAGCCACCTTATCGGTATCCGAGATGATAATCAACAGGTCATCATGGCTCCAAAATACGCGTCTATCAACGAATTTGTAGGCACACATGCTATTGTCACAAACTCGGACTTCCAATATGGTATTATCGACACGAACGGGCAGGAAGTTATTCCCTGTACATGGGAATACCTCGCCCTGGATCCCGAACTTGAAATCATTTTCTTCTCTACAGATGGAAAAACTGGTGTTATGGATTATAGCCAGCAAATTGTTATTCCGGCTCAATATGATCACATTTCGTTCTTTTCAAAAGGACTCGCGTTATTTTCCGAAAATGGTAAAACGGGATTAATTGATCTAAATGGCAAAATCGTTCAACCTGCAGTTTTCGAAACCATCATGGAATACGACGAAAGCCACATTATCATCATCGAAAACGAGCGTTATTATGTCGTGGATATACAATCGCAACAAAAAACTACTGCAGGACACGATTACTTATTGCTGGCAAATGAGGATGACCTGGTAGTAGCGCTTCAAGACAATAAGTATGGCTACATTACCAAAGATGGAAAAATAGCCATTCCTTTTAAATACGAATACGCTACACCATTTTATGATGGTATAGCGGCAATTAATGAAACCGATGATGAAGACGTGTTGTATATCAACACGAAAGGGGAGTATGTGCAGATGAAGGAAACGGAATAGTCCGTAAATAACTCGTGATATTTAACCAAAAGGGCGGCTATATGGCCGCTCTTTCTTATTTTTGGGGCATGACCATCAAGTCTTTCCATATAGCGACGCTACATCGCGGACGATATATGCTTCTCCTCTTAGCAGGAGTTTGCCTGGTAACTGCAATCGCTTCCCGACTTCCTATATCCGAAATCGCTAAGATTCTGGTTGTGTTGGTAAGCCTGCCGTTACTAATTTTCTGTAGTACCCGATGGAGTAAGAACGATTCGGTGTGGACCATACAAGACAGAAAGATCATAATACAATTTAAGAATCAACAAGAGGATTCTTTTCCGTTGGATGATATTAAATACCTACGCAATGTGCCAAGATCAGGCGGCAACCTTATGTTGTTCTTCTTTAAGAAAAACAAAACACCAAAAAGATATTGGCGCAATAAATTATTTGAAAAAGCCGATGACCTCAATGCGCTCGTCCACGCAATAAGACAAGAGGGCGTCGAATATTATTATATGTAGATGATATGAAGACAAAATTGCTTTTATTTTTTTTAACGCTTTTCCATACTGTCGTATTTGCACAAAGGGCAGGATATTGGCAACAAGCGGTCGATTACAAATTGGATATTGATGTTGATGAAAAGAACTATCAGTATCAAGGAAAAATGACGTTGAAATACACCAATAATTCGAATCAATCGCTTAAAAAGGTATACTTTCATCTGTATTTCAGTGCATTCCAACCGGGAAGCATGATGGATTACCGGTTAGCCAACATCGCTGACCCCGATCCGCGGATGACCTCCAATATCGGCACAACAGAAAATCCGAAGATCCAAAGTCGAATTGCGACATTGACACCGGAACAAATCGGTTATCAGCGTATACAATCGCTCGCCATGAACGGACAGCCTACGACTTTTAAAGAAGACGGCACCATACTGGAAGTTACTTTACCTACTCCCATTCAACATGGAGAAACAGCCACGTTCGATATGAACTGGGAAGCACAAGTTCCGGAACAAATACGCCGTAGTGGCCGAAATTCCAAAGAAGGCGTAGCTTTATCCATGACACAATGGTATCCGAAGATGGCACACTTCGATGAATTTGGCTGGCACTTAGATGAATATGTCGCCCGTGAATTTATCGCCCCTTTTGGTAATTTTGATGTAACCTTACACCTTCATAAAGATTATATCGTTGGGAGTTCCGGTGTATTACAAAACCCAACGGAAGTAAAAGGATACGACAAAAAAGCAAAAGTAACTTCTTCCAACGGAAAAGCTACCTGGAACTTCAAAGCCGAGAACATCCATGATTTTGCTTGGGCCGCCGACCCGGAGTTTGTCGTCGACTCCACGAAAAGTAAAGGCGGGGTAACGGTGTATACCGTATATTTGCCGTCTAATAAACAAGTAAAAGAAAACTGGAAAACTGCTCAGGGGCTTGCTGCTGAGTTTTTTGATTTTTGTGCCGAACGTTTTGGCGCCTATCCATGGCCAACCTATACCATTGTGCAAGGCGGCGATGGTGGTATGGAATATGGAACCGCAACCTTAGTGACAGGTGGACGCAACATCAAAAGTTTAGTGGGTGTTATTTTCCATGAAGCTGCCCATTCTTGGTATCAGCATTTATTTGGCATCAATGAAACGGTGGACGAATGGTTTGACGAGGGTTTTACAAGCTATATCGAGGAATTGGGTTTCCAAAGTTTGTTTGAGAAAAGGGGAAGCTTAGATAGTAACCCGGTCATCAACGCTTATCGAGCTTATTACAAACTGGCTTTATCTGGTAAAGAAGAACCCATGAGTTTACTCGCGGATTACTACGACACCAACTACGGCTATAGCCAACAGGCATATAATAAAGGACAGGTTTTCGCACAACAACTCGGTTATATTATCGGCCAGCAAAACTTAGATAAAACGTTTTTGGAGTTTTACGAGCTATGGAAGTTCAAACACCCAACTCCGAATGACTTTAAACGTGTAGCGGAAGAAATCTCCGGCATAAATCTCAAATGGTACTTCAATCTATTTGTGAACACGACACGCAAGATTGATTACGCTATAGAAAATGTTACCGACAAAGAAATTACCTTAGTGAATAAGTCGAATCTTGCCATGCCAATTGATCTGTTAGTGGAATATGAAGACGGTACGAAAGAACTTTTTTATATCCCACTACGCGAAATGCGCGGTGAAAAACCTGCAGAAATCTTTTCTATATACGAGGGCGTAAAGCGTACGGTATCGGAAGATTGGTTCTGGACGAAGCCGACTTATACGCTATCGATAAATAAAAAGCCGGTCAAAGTGCAGATAGATCCATCGTTGCGTTTGGCGGATATTGAATCGGCGGATAATAGTTGGGTGAGATAGTTTTTTTCATTATATTCGTTTGGGTTAATTAATATAAACTTAACGCATCATTTCCTCATATATTACAGTTATATGTATACTTTTGAAAATGATGGGTACTGTTTACCGTTATGCCGAATAGAAACGAAAATATTAATTCTGATATTCTGTTGTGGAAAATCTCCTGTGGAGACCAGCATGCTTTTGCTCAATTCTACGAATACTACCACCAGAAACTCGCACCCTATGTTTTTTCTATTCTCAAGGATAAAGAACAAACAGAAGACATCCTACAAGAAGTTTTTTCTAAACTATGGTTACAGCGCCAACATATAAACCATATCGAAAATATAGACGCCTATCTTTCTACATTTGCTAGAAACCGCTGCCTTAATTTATTAACGTCCAACATTCGTAAACAGGCTTTAGAAGCTAGCTACATGCAACAACAGGTCGATGAAGATACATTTTTGTCTTCCGATAAACCTACCGAAAAAGAATATTATGAATGGTTGGATAAAGCGATCGATACATTACCTTCTCAACAACGAAAAGTATATTTATTGAGCCGTATTGACAGAAAAAAATACCTGGATATCGCAAATGAATTAGAGATATCAAAAGAAACGGTCAAAAAATATTTACAATTAGCTAATCAGTCTATTAAAACCTATCTAAACAAACATAAAGACTCCGTTATATCACTTTTGTTATTTTTTATTTTCTATTAATACCCCCTTTTTCTATTTGAGACTGTCTTGCTTTATATAAGCATACATTTTAATTACAGGTATAAATAGAAATTGAGTGAATCCGAATAAAGAAACAATAGCTTTTTTGCTACGGAGGTACATCGACGGGAAATGCTCTCCGGAAGAGATCATAACCCTAGACCATTATATTCAGGAGATTTCCGAAGAAGAGCTAAATCAACTGTTCTCCGAAATTTGGAACGATGAAGGGAGTACCAGTCATCGACAAGATCCGTTTTCTGTTGAAGAGAGAATGGCATTATTACAGAATATCCTTCATACAGAATCAAAACATACGGAAGAAAACATTATAGAAAAAACTAAAGTACGTCATCTTGGAAAACCTATCGCTTGGATTGCGGCCTGTTGCGTTGCCGTAATAATCGGTTTTTTTTGGTTACGTCAAGACCAAGATTTAACGCCAACTACTATATTGGATGACCGTCCTTATGTATACAAAGAAAATGCCGATGATGTTGCTCCAGGCAAAGATGAGGCAGTAATCATTACGGAAGGAGGAAAAACTATTTCATTAAATAATGACGCCATTGGGATAATATCACAAGAGGAAGGTTTCCAAATTGTACGTTTATCCTCTGGCGAAATACAATATCAGCAAGCAACAGATAATACCGTTGGCAAATGGCATACTGTTGCTACACCTCGCGGTGGACAAATTAATTTCATATTACCCGATGGAACGAAAGTTTGGCTGAATGCAGCCTCTTCATTACGATTCTACTCTGGCATCAATGGGTCAGAAACAAGAGTACACATGCAAGGTGAAATTTACTTTGAAGTAATACATGCACAAAATCGAAAATTTATTGTGGAAAGCGACTTTGGAGAAATTGAAGTGCTTGGGACAAAGTTCAACGTGAATACTTACGACAATACCCAGATACAAACTGCGCTGTTAGAAGGAAGTATCCAACTGAAGACCGCAAAAGAAAAAATAATGATGGTTCCTCATCAGCTATCTACAATAAACACGGCTGGAGATATCCGGACTCAATATAAAGATAATATCAACGATATCATCGCTTGGACTACGGGAGAATTCTATTTTGATGATATCAATATGAAGGGATTAGCACAGCACCTATCACGCTGGTACAATGTCGATGTACAAGTAGTAGACCAAACAATCAGTAGAAAGATAACCGGAAAGATAGCGCGGAATGTACAACTATCGAAAATGATCGACATGTTAGAATATCTGGATGTAGACTGTTCATACACCGAAGGAAAACTATTTATTAACGCAAAAAATTAATCGCCTATGAAGAAAACTTAAACGATATAAAAAAGACAAGAAAGAAGTCAGGAAGTGCGCCAACACCCCCTGACGATGATTTGTCATCTAATATAGAAAAAAGCAAAGTCAACTATTTAAATAACTAAATCAATTAAAATTATGCATTTTGATTTAAAGATTTACCATTATCTAATAATTAAACTTCAACAAGGAGCCAAAGTTATGAAGTTTGCCACGATAATTCTCTTGCTTTCACTTAACACATTAAGTGCAGCAACTTTCGGCCAACGCTTTACTTTAAAAGAGCGTGAAACCAATTTAACGACTGCTCTCCAAAAAATTGAAAAGCAAATACCGCAGCGTTTTATATATGATAAAGCTGATTTGGAAAACGTCACATTAAAAGATGTCCATCTAAAATTGATTACACTGGAAGAAGGACTAGACGCCGTTCTAAAACCTCACGGGATGGAATATAAGATTTTTGACAACCATATCGTTATTAAAAAAGCAAATACAGCATCCGTTATAAATCAGCAGACAACAATTTCAGGAGTTGTACGAGACGAAAACGGACAACCTATCGAGAACGTTACAGTGTCTGTCAGAGGAGCTGTGAGTTCGTCAACAAGCACGAATGAGACGGGATCATATACTGTCACGGCCCCATCAGCCAATGTCACCCTCGTATTCCAACACCTTTCTTATGAAACCAAAACCGTACAGTCAAACGGAACAACAACGTTAAATGTCACTTTGGTTTCAAGGAGCGAAGAATTAGACGAACTCGTCATCGTTGGGTATGGTACGCAAAAAAAGATCAACTTGACAGGGTCAGTGAGCTCTATTGGATCAGAAGATATTGAAAACAGACCTGTTAGAAATGCGGCTTCTGCCCTGCAGGGGCAAATGCCCGGCGTAACCGTAACAGGGTATACCGGTCTTCCTGGACAAGGTGCCCCAACTATTCGTATACGAGGCATTAATACACTAAGTGATGCGAGTCCGCTTCTCGTCATCGATGGGATTCCTTATCCTTCCGGATCTAATTTTAATATTATTAATCCCGATGATATAGAAAATGTTACTGTTTTAAAAGATGCTGCATCTTCTTCTATTTATGGTGTTCGTGGTGCCAATGGTGTTATATTGGTGACAACCAAAAAAGGAAACAATCAGAATCAACGGCCAGCTATAGGATATTCCGGTTATTTCGGTCTACAAACACCTACTGCGCTGCCAGACATGTTGGGTTCCGTAGATTATATGGAATTATTGAACGAAGCACGGGTCAACTCGGGAAATAGTCCCACTTATACGCAAGATCAAATTGAGATTGCCAGAAATGGTTCCGATCCTAATTATTTCGCAAACACCAACTGGGTGAACGAAATATACAAATCAAACGCACCCCAGCAAGCACATAACCTCAACATCAATGGAGCTGCAAATAACATCAACTATTATATGTCGTATGGTTTGCTTAAAGAAGGTGGTTTAATCACGGGAGACAATTATAACGCCGATCGCCATAATGTGCGTATGCGCCTTAATACCACATTGATGGATCGGCTCTCCATAGATGCCAACATGGGATATATACATCGCGATTACTCCGGTTCCGCCGAAGGAATTGCACAAGCTGGCGGTCCCATTGCAGCTGCCATGTCAATCAACCCTCTAGTACCTGTCCGATTTACAACAGGCGGATGGGGTTACCATGGTGGCCAACGAAACCCGATAGCAGTAACGACGGATGGAGGAACAAATGTTTTTGCATCACAGGAGGTCACAGCCAATTTACAAGCTAATCTGGAAATCATAGAGGGGTTAAATTTGAGAGCACAGTATGCTTTGGTATACAGCAATTCAAAACGAGATGTCTTTTCAAAGACCATCAATTATTATAGTCCTATAAACGGTGATCTTATCTATCAAACCAATCCTGTCAATAAATTTGAGTCAACAGATTATATCGGCCAACAGCAAACCTTTTTAGGGTTGGCAGAATATGAAAAAACATTTCAGGAAAGGCACTATTTCAAAGCTATGGCCGCCTTCTCACGAGAAGAATTTGTCGGTGGTCAATTTGCTGCCTCAAGAACAAACCTTCCGACACAAGAGGGTGACGGGAATATAAATCTCGGAACAGAAAATCAATTGAACAGCGGTAGTGCTTATCAGATGGCGCTCCAATCTGTATTCGGACGCGTGAATTACGCTTTTGCCGATCGCTATTTAGCCGAGTTCAATATACGCCACGACGGATCCTCCCGATTTGCTCCTGATCTGCGATGGGATACGTTTTGGGCGGCATCTGCGGGGTGGAACTTTAGCGAAGAGCCTTTTCTGGAATTTCTGAAACAGTACATCAATCTAGGGAAAATCCGTTACTCCTATGGAGTGCAGGGAAACGATCTGGTGAATAGTTATTATCCTTTTAGATCGATTATCGGCATTACATCGACACAGCCTCTTGGCAACCAATTAACGGTAGGTTATCGCCAAGCAACCGTAGCTAACCGCTTACTCCAATGGGAGTCTACAACCAAACAGAACATCGGTCTTGATCTGGAAATGCTTAACAGAAGGTTGTCGTTTAGCGGAGATTATTATATCCACAATACAAATGACATCCTATTGAATATTCCGTTACCGGACATTATCGGAGTGGGAACGAGCTATCCTCCCCAAAATGCAGGTAAAGTACAAAATAGAGGTTGGGAATTACAAGTTGGATGGCAAGATCGAATAAACGACTTCGGATATTCCGTAAAGGCAAACCTGTCTGATGTTAGAAATAAAGTGACTGACCTAGGTGGAATGCCCGCCACCTTAGGGGATCGGGTACGAATGGTTGGCGAACCGATTGATGCTTTTTACGGTTATAAAGTGGCAGGTCTTGCCCAAGAAGCTGATTTTAACTATGATCCGGCGACAAGAGCCTATACACCTTTGTTTCCTTATGATTCCCAATATCCAATGGCCCCGGGTGACGTGATGTATCGTGACATCAATGACGACGGTGTCATCAATGGCGATGATCGGCAGATTATTGGTAGTCATATACCACGCTATACTTATGGACTGTCAGCCAATTTTGATTATAAAGGTTTTGACTTCTCCTTCTTGTTACAGGGTGTCGGGAAAGCGGATGGTTATTTAACAGGTTCTGCAAGACATGCCTTTATAAACGATGGAACCTATCCGCAAAATATCCATCTAGATCGATGGACAATTGACAATCCAAATGCTAGCTATCCACGTTTGGCGTACGGCTATACCTACAATCAACGTTTATCTGATTATTGGCTAGAGGATGCTTCTTATTTCAGACTTAAGAACATTCAGGTAGGTTATACCCTTCCACAGGCTTGGACACAACGCATCCGGGCCGGAAGAGTTCGTGTGTATGCTTCTGCAGACAACTTATTTACCAAAACCGACTATTTCTACGGATACGACCCCGAAAGTCCGGTCAATGGTGGTGGTTACTATCCACAGGTTAAAACATTTGTGTTTGGTTTAAATGTAAACTTCAATTAATCAGCAAAAGACATGAAAAAAAGATTCATCATAAAATTAGCACTGCTTTTTACGCTAGGGTTTACGGGATGCCAAAAGGATTTTTTGGATCGATACCCTATGGACACCATCACAGATGACTTATTCTGGATTACAGAGGAGCATCTGATATTAGCAGCAAATGCTTGTTACGCGAATGTAAAGTCCAAAAACACCATCGATATGGAACGGATGGGTGATAATGCCTTTCAATCGACGACCAGCGACAACTATCGCATCATTGGATCAGGGAACTTCGGTTATGAATTGGGAACCATCAACACCGAATGGCGTGCTATGTATACGGCTATCCGGGATTGCAATGTATTTATGGCTAACTACAACCGGGCAACTGAAGTGCCGGAAGAACGCAGAGAGGAAATCGCGGGAGAGGTAAGAGCGATCAGAGCCTATCTTTATGCTTACCTAACTTTGTTTTTTGGAGACGTTCCCTTAGTAACCGAGCCATTGGAAGTAGACGATCTATATGGACCACGTGATGATGCGGAAACGATACAAGATTTCATATTGGATGAATTTGATGCGGCTGCAGAGCGTCTACCTGCCGGATTACGCGATGCCGCTAATATCGGCCGCATGACTAAGGGCGCTGCATTGGCGATGAAAGCACGTTATGCCTTGTATTTTGGACGTTGGGATGTTGCGGAGAAAGCTGCCAGAGATGTAATGGATATGGGCGTATATGAACTGTGGACGCAAGGGACACCTGAGACAACCTATAACCTGCTGTTTACCCATGCTGGCAAGATCAGAACGGGTAACAACAAAGAAACCATCGTCGCACGCATCCACCTATTGGATGTCCATATGCACAACATGAGCCGGGAAACACAGGTACCCGATCAAAGTGCTCGATTTAATCCAACTAAATCGCTCGTGGATACCTATTTATGTACCGACGGTTTGCCTATTGATAAATCATCGTTATATAATGAGAGTACCTACGAAAAAATATTTGAGAACCGTGACCCGCGTATGAGACAAACTATTTTAGCTCCGGGCGACGCTTGGGGAGGACGAAGCGACGGGAACCCCAACCAACCGGATCTGGATATTTTTACCGCTCCCAAATTTCTTAACGACCGTCAGGGTTGTGTGACCGTAAGTGGGTATTACTTCACTAAATATGTTGACATACCGACGGTCGCACAAGTAAACCGCGACGAAAATGATATCCACCTATTGCGGTATGCCGAAGTCTTATTGACCTATGCAGAAGCGATGCTAGAACAAGGAAAGCTAACACAGGCGGTTATCAATGAGACGATCAATCTTTTACGGGACCGTGTAGGCATGAAGCGTATGAGTATTGCGGAAATCGAAGAAAATGAATTGGATTTACGCGAAGAGGTTCGTCGGGAGCGCCGTGTAGAACTCGCACTGGAAGGACAGCGTTATTTCGATATCAAACGCTGGAAAATTGGTGATGTTCTTGCAGAAGATGTTTTAGGCGTTAGAAGGAACCTTGTTATGGATCAAAGCTCCGTAGCAAACCAACGGGTTAATAGTGCCGGATACATTATTGTCAATGATGGCCGTCGTTTTGAAAATCCTCGTCATTACTTATGGCCGGTACCACAGACGCAACACGACAGAAATCCAGCGCTCGGACAAAATCCTGGTTGGTAAACGGAGTGTTTAATCGAATATTAGAATTATTTATGTTAAAAAGAATGAGACATCAAATTATATGGTTGCTAGTTACCGTCTTGGTTTTTAGCAATTGCTCAAAAGATAACAATAGCACCGCATCTTTAGGAACGCCCGCCGTAACGTCCATTTCGCCTTTGGAAGGGCGTCCAGGTACTATCGTTACGATCACCGGAGAAAATTTCAGTCGGAATCGGGTAGATAATAAAGTGGAATTTAATGGAGTGGAGGCCGAAATTATACATTTTAATCAAAATACTATCCACGTCTATGCACCGGATGGAAGCAATGACGGCCCTGTTAGTGTAAATATTGCAGGACAGTGCGCTGATGGTCCGGCCTTCCACTTTATACAACCACCTGCTCCTACGGGAGAAAAAGTGATCGTGAAAGTTCTCAGCGTAGGTATACAACCATTTGCAGCTGGCAACGCCCATAGGACACAAGCGTTTATGGAATATTACGGTGAGCTTGCTCAAACACTGGACGTAGATTTTATGTTGGCACGGGAAGTCGATAGTGTCACCAATCGATCTGTACAAGTAGATAGGCCTTTGGTACTTTCCGAGCTCACGAAATTACCAAACTACCATTTCGCGCGTTTACAGGCTTATCAAGGGGGTTACTTTGGTATTTCCCTGTATACCAAATACCCTATTGTTTCACAGGAATCGTTTAGTCTGAACGATAACCGCGTTCTGGGTCTGTTAAAAGTGCAGGTGACGCCACAGAGTCAGATTGCTTTAGGTGGTATACAAATGGAAGACGTAGTTGATCGCCAAGCTTATCGCAACAATCAGGCAGCTATTGCGTTAGAGGCATTGAATGATGTCATGATACCTACAATCGTTGCCGGAAATATTTTCTTGCTAAACCAAGAGGCCGAACAAGATGAAACTTTTAAATTGTTCCAAGCAGGAGGATTTAAGCCCGGCTGTACCACATGTGAATGGACTTTCCCGGCATCTACCACGGTCAATTCGATTGCAGACTTTGTGATGTATAAGTGGGCGAGGGAAGCCAAGGTGTTAAAGTATGAAGTACTTGATGCGGCTCCGGGGGCTAACAGAAAACCTGTTTATGCGGAAATTGAAATTTCCTTATAAAATATAGTCAAATAATATAACGGCTGTCTCCTTCGTTTGCCCATGCGCTCCGGGAGACAGCCAATTAAAAAAACAACAATGAAATTGGACGTGATGAAAGAAAAGTTTTTAACCGGTTTGTTTGCGCTAATGGTAGTATTTGGTAGTATTGCCTGCAGTAGTGGTGACGACTCTCCTACTCCGGTGGAAGAAGACAATACTCCCATACGAATTGCCACATATAATGTCCGTTATAACAGCTCTACCGACGGTGACAATGCGTGGATATATCGAAGAGACAGAGTAGCCGAAATTATTCGGATTCATAATTTCGACATTTTTGGTGCACAAGAACCATATTATGAACAGCTTTCCGATATAACCCGTCTCTCTCCCAATTACGCCTATGTGGGGTTAAGTCGTACTGGGCAGGCCGAATCGGGGGAATTTGCTCCGATATTTTATCATAAAGACAGAATTGAAATATTGGAATCCGGGCAATTCTGGCTCACTGAAAAAGACCGTACACAACCGAATACCGGATGGGATGCGGCACAGCCTCGTATATGTGTGTGGGCAAAAGTCAGACACAAAATAGCAGACAAAACATTTTACGTTTTTAATACACATTTTGACCACATCGGTACACAAGCCCGTGAAGAAAGTGCCAAATTACTTTTAGAACTGGTGCCCGAGATGGCGGGTAACTTACCTTTTTTTCTGATCGGAGATTTTAATTTTGATCAGACACATGGGAATTACAGTCTGTTAAAGAATTCTACGGCGTTATCAGACACATATGACATCGCTCGGGAAAAAATCAACGCCAACCGTGGAACGCTAAACAGCTTTAATCCCAATAATACCTCAACAGGCAGAATTGACCATATTTTCGTCAATAGGAAAAATACCCCTACTATATTAAAACATCAAATTATTACCGACTCCTATTATGATTCCAGAACGGAAATGCAAAGAGTCGCCTCCGACCATTTCCCCGTTATGGTGGACGTTAAATTCTAATATTAACTAATTTTATAAAATATGAAGCTGAGGGAAGTATAACTTTACCTCGGCTTTTTTCTGGTTGAGCCAGCACTATGTGTATATTTGCAACATAATTTATCATTGGTATTGTAAGTTATGTTGCAGATAGATTAATATCGCATGAGTACAGGAAAGAAAGAAACCGAAATCATCCACATCGACGTCGGGAAATCTACACCCATTTATAGGCAAATTGTGGAATCTATCCAACAAGCAATTGCCAGCGGAATCTTACGAGAGGACGACCCACTTCCATCGGTCAACGCCACGGCCGCCCAGTTCTCCATTGCCCGGGGTTCTATATTTAAGGCTTACAACGAACTTCGTTCTGCCGGAACGATTGATTCCATTCCCGGCAAAGGTTACTTTGTTATCAATACCCGCGAAAGCAAGAAAAAGCATATTTTTCTATTGATGAGTACCTATAATTCTTATCGGGAGGTTTTTTATAATGCTTTTATCCGCACGCTGAAAAACAAGGCTTCTGTCGATATGTATTTCCACCACCATAACATTGGGGTTTTCGAGACGTTGATCCAGAACCATTCATCGCATTACAATACCTTTGTGATTATGCCCGAAATCCACAAAAAAACGGATGAAATATTGAAAAAGCTTGATCAACGGAATCTATTTATATTAGACACAGGTTTAACAGAATTCGGTAAGAATAGTGCAGGTGTGTGCCAAAACTACCGCAGAGACATCTACGATTTTTTGGAGTCTGTTAGGGGACGCTTAGCGACTTACAAAAGGGTTGTGCTATTATTTTCCAGCAATATGCGCAACTATGATGTAATAACAGGGTTCAAGGCCTTTTTTCGTACCCACAAACAATTTGAATCAAAAGTCTTTCGAAAGACAGACGCTTTCACTCCCTCTTTGGGCGATCTGTGTATTGTCATGGACGACAACGACTTGGTAAAGATTATCCTGAGTAGCAAAGAAAACGGATGGGTATTGGGAAAGGACCTGGGCATTATCTCTTACAATGAAACACCACTAAAAAGTGTAATAGGAGACGGTGTAACGACCATTAGCCCGGATTTTGAACAAATGGGGATTACTATGGCAGAATTGATATTAAGCAATCGACGGAAACTCATCGAAAATCCATTTCTTATGCTTGATAGGGAATCGTTTTGATATTTACAGCATGATCTACTTTCATATCCCGTTCTGTAAACAAGCCTGTCATTATTGTGACTTCCACTTCAGCACGTCGTTGAAATATAAAGAAGAGTTGCTGCAAGCTCTACAAAAGGAAGTAGCGTTACGTTCGCATTATCTGGCGGACAAGACCATACAATCCATTTATTTTGGTGGCGGCACCCCTTCTTTGCTAACAGCAGAAGAAATCCAACGTCTTATAGACCGGGTTGCAGCACACTTTGAGATCGCTAACGACGCTGAAATCACTTTGGAGGCGAACCCCGACGATCTGGATAAAGCAAAAGTACAAGCGCTCCGACACACCTACATTAACCGTTTTAGCATCGGCATACAATCTTTCTATGAAGAAGATTTACGTTGGATGAATAGGGCACACAATGCGTCAGAAGCCGAGTCATCTATTAAACGGGTGCAGGATGTGGGTTTTGAAAATATCACCGCCGATCTTATCTATGGCTATCCCTTACTGACAAATGCCAAATGGAGATCCAACATGGAAAAGCTGTTGGCATTTGATATCCCGCATATCTCTTCGTATGCAATGACCGTAGAACAGAAAACGGCTCTCGCGCATTTCATCCGTAGTGGAAAAACGCCTCCCATGCAGGAACCGCAAAGTGCCGAACAAATGAATATGCTTATAGAGACCTTAACTCAAAATGGATTTGCACATTATGAAATATCGAACTTTGCTAAAAACGGACAATACGCCAAACATAATACCGCGTATTGGCAAGGCAAACATTATCTTGGCATCGGCCCATCAGCACATTCGTTTGATGGAAAATCGAGAAGTTGGAACGTCGCGAACAATGCACACTACATCGAAGGTATAACAACAGAAAAACCAGCTTATGAAACAGAGAACCTATCTCGTGAAGATCAATTTAATGAGTATGTCATGACTTCCTTGCGAACGATGTGGGGCATTGACCTGGAGAAAATAATGCTTGTCTTTGGTGCGGACACCAAGCAACATCTGCTGTCGAATATTCAGCCTTTTATCGCCCAACAAAAAATCGAATTGGTGGATGAACGCTACCTTACATTGACGATGAAAGGAAAACTACTTGCTGATTATATTGCGTCAGAGTTGTTTTTGATTCATTGATCAGCCCCCACTAGCCCTTCCGTCTCCAAATACTTCATGATAATCTGTGTAGCTCCTGCTTTTTCTTGTACATACTTTTGTGCATTTCCACCGGCTATAGTTCTCTTCTCTTTATTAGACAGCGCTTGCACAATACGCTGCAGTTCTTTCGCATTTCCCACACTAAAACCGCTTCCAACCGATATAAGATCCACTGCTTCCTGGAAGCGCACATAATTAGGTCCGAAGATAACGGGGATACCATAAGTTGCTGCTTCCAATGTATTATGGATTCCGACACCAAAACCTCCTCCTATATAGGCGAGCTCGCCATAACCATATAGCGATGAGAGCATGCCTATATTGTCAATAATCAACACCGAAGCCTTTTCTACACCAACTGTCGGGTATTCGGCAAAACGAGAGAAAAACAAAGCATCGGGAAACAGCTTTTCAATCTCCCTTAAATGGGCTTCGTGTATCTCATGCGGAGCGAGCACCATTTTCCAATCCTTTTGGACAGCCAATAATTCCATCAATAACTGCTCGTCAGGCGTCCATGTGCTTCCCGCCACCAATACTTGTGCGTGTCCTGCCAGGAACTGATCTACCTCGGGTATGGCACGACGTTGCCTAGGCAATTCCACTACCCTATCGAATCGGGTATCCCCCGCAAGTCCGGCTTGTCTGATACGAATAGCCCTCAACCATAGCACGGAATCTGTATTCTGGGCAAAGAAAAAAGTAACGTGCTTCAAAATCTTACGAAAGAACCCGCCATACCATTTAAAAAACACTTGCTCTTCCCGAAAAATAGCGGAGATAACGAATAAAGGGATATGACGCTTTTTAAGCTCTCGAAAATAATGGTACCAGTATTCATATTTTGTAAAAACAGCAAATTTAGGTTGTACAATATCCAAAAACTTTCGGGCATGAGCCGCCGTATCCGTAGGTAGATAAAACACATAATCTGCTAAAGGTGTATTTTTTTGTATTTCATATCCCGATGGTGAAAAAAAAGTAATCACTATTTTTTCTTCTGGATATTTTTTTTTGATGGCTTCCATTACAGATCTTCCTTGTTCAAATTCGCCCAACGAAGCAAAATGGAACCATATCGGTTTAGTGTCCTTTTCAATCGTTTGTCCGATGCGGTCGAACAGCCTTTTATGCCCTTTCACCCACAATCTGGCTTTCTTATGAAATGGCGAGAGCAAGCGTAACAGTATGATGTAAAGGCCTATTCCTATGTCGTAGAGAAGACGCATGTTGATAAAATATGCTTATATTCGTCTCAAAGATATTAAAACTTTATTCATTATAATGGTTCGTGGATAAACAGAAGAAGAAACGTATACTCATAACGGGTGCAGCGGGTTTTTTGGGCTCGCATCTATGTGATCGCTTTATTGCCGAAGACTTTCATGTCATTGGTATGGACAATATGATTACAGGTGATCTCCGCAATATAGAACATCTATTCAAGTTGCCCAATTTTGAGTTTTACCATCATGACGTTTCTAAATTTGTACATGTTCCCGGACAATTAGATTATATCCTACACTTTGCATCTCCGGCAAGTCCGGTGGATTATTTACGTATTCCTATCCAGACTTTAAAGGTAGGTTCGTTAGGCACCCACAATCTTTTAGGATTAGCCAAGAGCAAACGTGCCCGTATTTTGGTTGCTTCGACCTCGGAGGTGTATGGAGATCCAGTAGTTTCACCACAATCGGAAGAATACTGGGGGAACGTCAATCCCGTAGGACCTCGGGGCGTATATGATGAAGCGAAGCGCTTTCAGGAAGCGATGACGATGGCTTATCACAATTTTCATGGTCTAGACACACGTATCGTCCGAATTTTTAATACGTATGGCCCCCGCATGCGCCTAAATGATGGACGCGCATTACCGACTTTTATCGCGCAAGCCTTACGGGGTGAAGACCTCACCGTTTTTGGAGATGGGAATCAGACGCGTTCTTTTTGCTACGTGTCAGACCAAATTGAAGGCATATTCCGGCTATTGCTCTCGGATTACGCACAACCCATGAACATTGGAAATCCGGATGAACTTACCATAAACGATATGGCAAACGAAATCATCAGCTTAACAGGAAACCAATCTAAAATCCTTTATGTACCGTTGCCGATAGATGATCCGAAGCAGCGGCGTCCGGATATTCGTAAAGCAAATCAGATTTTGAGCTGGCTTCCCGCAGTAAATCGTAAAGAAGGTCTGCTTCAGACTATAAATTACTATAAGCAATTGCCTCCGGAAGAGTTAAAACAAAAAAAATTTACATATTATAATCAAGAACAATGAGCAAAATCTTAGTAACTGGCGGAACCGGTTATATTGGTTCCCACACGGTAGTAGAATTACACAATGCTGGTTATACACCGGTTATTATTGACAACTTATCTAACTCGAATATCCAAATTTTGGATCAGATAGAGAAGATTATTGGTGTCCGACCGGAGTTCCATCAGTTTGATTTATGTGATGACACTAAAGTAAAAAGCTTTGTTCAAGAAAACCCAGATATTACAGGCATTATTCATTTTGCGGCCTCTAAAGCCGTTGGAGAATCGGTACAGAAACCGCTCAAATATTACCACAACAACTTCTTCTCGTTGATCAATCTCTTGAATGCCTATCAAGGTAAGAACATCAACTTTGTATTTTCTTCCAGCTGTACGGTTTATGGTGAACCGGATATCTTACCGGTAACCGAATCCGCTCCAGTGAAAAAAGCAGCTTCACCTTATGGCAATACAAAGCAAATTGCCGAGGAAATATTGGAAGAAACGGCAGGCGCTTATGATAATTATAATATTATTGCATTGCGCTATTTCAATCCAGTTGGGGCGCATACATCGGCATTGATCGGCGAACTTCCCATTGGTGTTCCACAGAATCTCCTGCCTTTCATTACACAGACAGCGATCGGCAAACGGGAAAAATTAACTGTATTCGGCGGCGACTACGACACACCTGACGGTTCTTGTGTTCGCGATTATATCCATGTAGTGGATTTAGCAAAAGCGCACGTAGCTGCCATCCGTTTATTGGAAAAAGGAAATCCTAACGGTAACTACGATGTATTCAATGTGGGCACTGGAAATGGCTATTCTGTATTGGAAGCTATTGCAGCTTTTGAAAAAGCGTCGGGACAGAAGCTTAACTACGTCGTAGGCCCTCGCCGCGAAGGAGATATCATTAAAGTTTGGGGAGATGTGACAAAGTCCGCTAACCAATTAGGTTGGAAAGCTGAGTTGGGTATTGACGAGATGATGGCATCGGCATGGGCATGGGAAAAGTACTTACAGGAGAGTCCGATTGGATAGTAGCTCCCCGATAATAGCAGTTGCTATTTATTTTGTATTAACTGCTATATTTAAATTAGCAACTCATATTCATAAAATAGCAATTGATAATCTGTCTTCTTGCAGAATTGTTATTATATTAAGGCGTTGTCTGAAGTTTGATCCTTGTGGTTGAAATGATTTCGATGTATCAACGATTGTAAAAGTAAAGAAATAACAATCGTACAATTTATAAAAGCAAGAAAGCCGAACAAAATAAAATGCTCGGCTTCCTTTGTTATTAGCTTTTTTTAGCAAAGGCTATTTCAGTTTTTCGACTTGCTCAACAGTAAGTCCTAAATCTTCGGCTATATCTTCTACTGGAAGCCCCCTCTTCTTTAAATTCAACGCATATTTGAGTTTTTCCGTCTCGGCTTTCGCACGTTCTTCCAAACGACCTTTCTCCATTCCTTTTTCCATTCCTTTCTCCATGCCTTCTCGAAGTCCCTCCTTAATTGCGGTAAGGCGGACACTTTCCGCATCCCGTTTGTTCTTTAGACTTGACTCGTATAATTTCATGTCCGATTCCTTTAAATTTGCTACCTTTCCGATATCAAATATAAGCCCAAATACCCGATTATCCAAAAATTTCGGCATTTCATCCAATTCCTCCATGTGTCTGAATATATACAGCCACATATCCATATAGCTCTTGATATCAGTCTGTTTTTTGTTAAAATTCGGCAGTACTAGCATCTTGTAACCGAGCTTCTCGTAAAATACTGATCCGTAACGCTTATCGCACAATGCCACGTCATAATAATATTGATCAGAAACTGAGCCTTCCAGAACAAAATTCAATATTCCGATGAAATAAACTTCCGGCAACTCATATGTATTGCCTTTGTGGCCACGCGGAACGAGCTTGTTGATCAGGCGGGAGGTATAATACACAGTCCGGTCCTTGAAAAATTCCTGTGACAACTGTTGCATCTCGATAATGAAGTGGCTGCCGTCTTCGCTGGTACAATACAGATCGAAAACAACCTTGCGATCGGCCTCTTGCGGACCATTGTGCTCAGCAGCACGATATTCAAGATCTTTGATGACCTTCTCCCCTTCAAAAAGGCCGTTGAGAAAATTGATGAGATTTGGCTTTCCGCCATCCGGGCCGAAATATAGCTTCATACCGAAGTCGGTACACATATCTACATATTTACCCAAAAAATTTTTGTTCTTTTTCATAACACTTACAATTGGATTCTGCTGTAAAGATAAAAAAGAATCCAACAAAAAAACTAAAAATATTAGCTTTTAATGCGTTAAGTGTAAACTCACACGGAAATGCGACATGATCTCAGATGTTCAGAGCAACATCACTTCTTATAGGCCTCTCCGTAGTATTTTTTATTGAAACGTAAATTTGGTGCGAGCCAATACAATTGTATGACACGGGAATACCTAAAATTAAATCCAGCTAATATAACTGCTGTTAACAAACAAGCCGTCAAATAAAGCCAAGGCGACTCCGATCCTCCTGATAGTACTGACACCGCAATACAAACCGCCACAAACTGAGCGACACTCAACGCATAGCTAACAAACATAGCAACATAGAAAAATCCGGGTTCCATTTCAAACTTCAATCCGCAATGAGGACAGTTCTTATTCATTTTTTGTCCTTTCAGACGAAATACACTCCCTTCAAAAATTTTTCCCGTTCGACACCGTGGACATTTACATTGCGTGGCTGCTTTAAACTTGCTAATGGTATACGTATCGTTATTTTCCATTTATTATACTATTTAAATATGTTGTTTTCTAAATTCTTCCGGCGTTAACCCTTCACCCTTTTTAAAGAATTTTGTAAAGTATGAATTGTCGTTGAAATTGAGTTCGTAAGCAATCTCCGATATCGTATAATCCTTAATCACCAACAAACGTTTTGCCTCCAGTAGCACCCGGTTTCGGATGATCTCACCAGCAGACGAACCTAACACTTCCTGGCACAGCGCATTGAGGTGATTCGGCGTGATATACAATAATGCGGCGTAATCTTTTGGCAATCGCAGTGATTTATAATTCACCTCTATCAAATTTAAGAAGTTACGCAACAACGTATGATTGTATATATCGTCTGGTAATGTGGTCGGCATATCGCGTTGCTTTTCCAATAGATGAAAAATATACAACAGCGAAATACGGGCAAAATCCACATCGCGTATATATGTTTGCAGACGCTGAAATGTATCTACAATCAATTCTCGTTCTGCGTCCTTCACCATAAATACCTCATCCCTTACCAATCCCGAGAAAAAAGAAAACGATCCAATATAATCTGGGCGTAACAAAAAGGTTCTAAACAAATTCTTATCAAAGTTAACCACATAGCCATCCATCTCTCCTTCGAAAGACCACGTATGTATTTGACCAGGTGACATAAAATAAATCTGCCAAGGGACAATCTCAAATGTTTCAAAATCGATGGTATGCCTCCCGCCCCCTTTTGTGAAGAGCAACAAATGGTAAAAATTATGGCGATGCGGAAAAACCAAGTTTTTATTTCGGGCTAAATATCCCGCTAAATCCTCTACCATAATACCTTGTTGGACATTTTCCGAAACGGTACATTGCTCTATGATAGGCACTTTTGAAACCATACACAAAGATATGGTGATATTCCCACAAACAATGGTATAATTACAGGTTTTAATGGTATTTTTTACTTAACGTAAGACAGAAGATTAAAGAGTTAAAAATTATTTTTAATTTCACATCATGTCCTTACATAAGCAGCCCGAATTGAAGGAAGCCGTATTAAATCTTCCACAAAAGGAGAAAGATAAACTGCTTGTTCGTCTTGTCGGCAAAGACAAGATGTTGATGAAGCAGCTCCATTTTCAACTGTTGGAAGACCAAATCGATCTGGAAGATCGCATCGAGAAACTCAAAGAAAGATTAACCTTTCTCTTTGGAGAAGGCAGAAATTCTGTCAAGAATATTCCGGTATATAGCAACTACAAAGAGCTTCAAAGTCTTATCCGACAAGCCAGTGGAATAATCAATGAACACGAGAAAATCACAAAAGACAAATACAGCGAGACCGATTGCCGCATCTATATCTTAAACGAAGCTTTTCGGCGATTTCCACGCCTCTTTGAAAAATCGGCAGTACATAGTGCCTTCAAGCTGCATGATTATGTGAAAGCACGTATTAAAACGACCACCAATAAATTTGAGAAACTGCACGAGGACTTGCAGTTTGATTTACAAGAATCCATGGAGGAGATGATAAGTTTTGCGATGGGGCATGGTTTGGCGTAATGGAGGTAGGAGAAAATTTATGTAAATTTGCAAAAACAAGATTTGGCATTACGTGGGTATACAGGAAATTCTCGATAAATACGCGAAAAGCGAAAAGGTAAAATCACTGGTAAAAAATATACAGGCAAAAAATCCTAAAATTCATCTTAAAGGACTTATTGGCTCGTCTGATGCGATGATAGCCGCGGCAGCTTATACATTGCAGGAAAGACCTTTCATCTTTATTTTACCTACGCACGAAGAGGCTTCCTATTTCTTAAGTGACCTAGAAAGCATATTGGATAAACAGGTTCTGTTCTTTCCTGCATCATTCCGTAAGGCTTATGAATTTACACAAACAGACGCCTCCCACGTACTGCAACGTGCCGAGGCATTAAGTGCCCTAAACCATACTTCTGAACTGCCCAAAATGCTGGTAACCTATCCGGAAGCCATTGCCGAAAAGGTCATTAATCGAGATGATTTAGAAAAAAATACACTGAGCATTACGCAGCAAAGCAAGCTCAGCATCGATTTTATTAACGAATTTCTTTATGAATACGATTTTGAGCGCGTTGATTTCGTATACGAACCGGGGCAATTTGCCATTCGTGGGGGGATCGTCGATATTTTTTCTTTTTCCAATGACCTCCCCTACCGGATTGAGTTTTTTGGTGACGATATAGAAAGTATACGGACATTTGACGTGGAAACACAACTTTCCGTCAGCAAGATACATACAGTCACCATTGTGCCTAATGTACAGGCAAAATTCCTATCCAATAACCATATCTCTTTATTGGAATATATCGACCGGAATAGTGCCATCTGGCTAAAAGATGTGCAGTTCACGCTAGATGTTTTGAAAGATGGTTACAAAAAAGCATCCGAATTCTGGAAGGCTCTTCCCGAGAAAGATATTCAGGCCAACAGCGAATGGGTAGATCCGAGGGTCACATTTACGACCGACCGGGCCTTCGGGGAGATGTTATTTGACTTTCCCAACATAGAATTTGGAAAGCAATTTTTCTACAAAGCTGATGAAACCATTTCTTTTGACACACACCCGCAACCCTCATTCAATAAGGATTTTAATCTACTGATCCATAATTTCAAGGAGAATGAAAAGAACCAGATACAAAATCTCATTTTTTCAGATTCTACGAAACAAATCGAACGAATTTTTACCATTTTAGAAGACATCGACAAAACGGTGACGTTTATTCCGGTACACCGGGCTCTTCGCGAAGGTTTCCGTGATGACGAGCAAAAGTTCGCCTGTTACACGGATCACCAGATCTTTGATCGTTACTATAAATACAAACGTAAAAAAGGTTATGAACGTTCACAGGCGATTACGCTAAAAGAATTGCGTGATCTAAAACCGGGCGATTACATCACCCACATCGACCACGGCGTTGGGAAATATGCAGGACTGGAAAAAGTGGAAGTCAATGGTAAGACACAGGAGATGATTCGTCTGGTCTATGCAGACAACGACTTGCTCTATGTCAATATCAACTCCTTAAACCGTATCTCCAAATATTCGGGCAAGGAAGGTACCGTTCCTAAAATGAATAAGCTGGGAACGGATGCTTGGGACAAGTTGAAGAAGACAACCAAGAAAAAGGTCAAAGACATTGCGCGTGACCTCATTAAATTGTACGCCAAGCGAAAAGCCCAAACCGGAAATGCATTCAGTCCGGACACTTACTTACAAAACGAACTAGAAGCGTCCTTTATCTATGAGGATACACCGGATCAAGAGAAAGCGACCAACGATGTCAAACGGGACATGGAATCGCCCCACCCGATGGATCGATTGGTTTGTGGAGACGTAGGTTTCGGAAAAACGGAAGTCGCTATCCGGGCAGCTTTCAAAGCTGTGGCAGACAGCAAGCAGGTAGCGGTGTTAGTTCCAACTACAATATTAGCGCTGCAACATTACCGTACGTTCAGCGATCGTCTGAAAGGATTACCGGCGAATATAGACTACATCAACCGATTCAAATCCTCGAAACAAATTAAAGATACATTAGCTCGCCTAGCAGAAGGCAAAATAGATATTATCATCGGCACGCACCGATTGGTCAGTAAAGACGTCAAATTTAAAGACTTGGGATTGATGATTATTGATGAAGAACAAAAGTTTGGTGTCTCCGTTAAAGAGAAGCTCAAAGTGATGCGGGCAAATGTAGATTCATTAACCTTAACCGCAACTCCTATTCCGCGTACCCTGCATTTTTCGCTGATGGGCGCGCGCGATTTAAGTATCATCTCCACACCACCTCCTAATAGGCAACCGGTACAAACGGAACTGCACGTATTTAACGAAACGCTTATACAGGACGCGGTTTCATACGAACTCGAAAGAAACGGACAAGTATTTTTCATTCACAACCGAGTGGCCGATTTACCTCAATTAGGGGCAATGATTCAAAAATTGGTACCTGGCGCCCGCGTGGGTATCGCTCATGGACAATTGGAGGGGGATGAACTAGAAGACGTCATGCTAAAATTCATTAACCATGAGTTTGATGTATTAGTCGCTACGACGATTATCGAAGCAGGTCTAGATATTCCGAATGCCAATACCATCATTATCAACCACGCGCACATGTTTGGTCTGAGTGATCTCCACCAGATGCGTGGTCGTGTAGGACGTTCCAATAAAAAAGCGTTCTGTTATCTATTAAGCCCACCGTTATCGACATTAACGAACGAGGCTTATAAACGTCTGTCTGCATTGGAGGAATTTTCTGAACTGGGCTCTGGATTTAATGTCGCCATGCGTGATTTAGATATACGCGGCTCCGGAAACCTGTTGGGTGCTGAACAATCTGGCTTTATCGCCGAAATTGGGTTCGAGATGTATAACAAGATTCTCGACGAAGCCGTTCAGGAACTAAAGGAAGATGAATTTGGAGAACTATTTGCCGATGAAAAGGACAAAAAGTATGTCTCTTTTACCCAAATAGATACCGATCTCGAGGTCATGATACCAGATGAATATGTCACTAATATCGGGGAACGATACAACCTGTATAACGAAATCGGAAAATTGGAAAACGAACAACAGCTAGCGACATTCGAAAAAGAACTGGAGGATCGCTTCGGCACTATACCCAAGCCTGTTTATGAGCTATTCAATACCTTACGTTTGCAATGGTTGGGCAAACAGATTGGTTTCGAGAAAATTTCTTTTAAAAAGAATACCCTCAAAGGATACTTTGTTAACAATCCAAAATCCAGTTATTTTGAATCTGATCAATTCGGGAAAGTACTGGCATTCGTGCAGGCACATCCGGCGATATCGAATTTAAAGGAGGTAAAAGGGCAACTTAGGCTGGCGCTAAGCAATGTCAATAGCATTGATTATGCATTGCATTTATTGAGCGAAATGATTTGATGTTATCTATCTAGTACTACCTTTTAAGTAGATTATTTACTAGCTTTGCGCTATAATTACTCGTTATGGCAAAGCTAGAAACCTCTTTAATTCACGAAGGTGAACATTTCAATACTACGAAATCGGTTGTGACGCCGATCTTCCAAACATCCACGTATCTTGCTGATGATATAGATTCTTTTGCACATGCGGCGGCGGCAACGAAATCGCCCGAGTTTTATCATCGTCATGGCAATCCTAATAATAGTCAGGCTGCGGCGCTTATAGCGAAATTAGAGAAGAAAGAGGATGCACTGGTATTAGCAACCGGGATGGCGGCGATCAGTACGGCTATCCTCGCTGTGGTAAAAAGTGGTGACCATATTATTGCCCAGAACGCGCATTATGCCGCTTCATTAACATTTATGCGGGATTTTCTGTTACAATATGGTATCGAAGTAACGCAAGTAGACCAAACCGACAACCAAGCTTTCGAAGCAGCCATACAGTCCAATACAAAACTCATTTTTGTGGAGACACCTTCTAATCCAAACCTCGATATTACCGATTTGGAATATATTGGTAAACTCGGCAAGGAACACGGTATTTTGACCATGATAGACAATACCTTTGCGTCCCCAATCAACCAAGTACCTGCTGATTTTGGTATTGACATTATTGTCCATAGTGCTACGAAATATCTTGGTGGACATAGCGACCTTACAGCGGGTGCGGTATGCGGTTCGGCAGCATATATCGAGAAAGTTTGGCGTAGATCGCTTTTGCTAGGCGCGTCATTGAGTCCTTTTGATTCTTGGTTGCTGTTGCGTGGATTAAAAACATTGGCATTACGTGTTCGTCAAATTAATGAAAACGCGCTTGCCTTAGCGCAGTGGCTGGAGAAACAACCTACGATAAAGAAAGTTGCTTATGTCGGACTCAGCGATCATCCGCAACATGCGTTAGCAAAAAAACAGATGAAAGGATTCACGGGTATGCTCGCCATTGAGGTTAACGGCAAAGACGACGCTGAACAGTTCCAAAGAGCGCAAACAATATTAAATAGGTTAAAATTTTTCCACAATGCCGTAAGTTTAGGTGGCGTGGAGTCCTTGATAACCCATCCGGCAAGCATGTGGGGTGCGCATCAGGCAGAAAAAAAAGGAAACCAATTGTCTTTCAGCAAAGGGCTGCTGCGCATTTCGGTCGGCATCGAGCATATCGATGATCTTATTAGTGATTTTGAGGAGGCGTTGGCCTAAGCCAACGCTCCGTTTTTCAATTTTATTTTTACTTTCTCATTCTACTTTCGTAACCGTTGGCCCCGTATACGATTTTTTCATCCCACCAAAGTCTAGAACAATCTTTTGGATAACCATACCCGGATCGCCACATTTAATATGGAGCGTATGTTTACCGGGTTTATCAATATAAAATGTTGATTTGTTAATCGCTGCGTTGCGGAGTACATTATCAGACCAAGCTTGTGTATATTCCGGTGCGGAGGAAGAAGGTAGCGCCACAGGTCCGTCATCGATGCACACTGCATATCGCGTTTGTCCCGTTCCCTGTTCGTGGAAACCAAAATCACGATCCGAGCTCAAAGGAAATACCGGTAATACATACGTATAGACATCGACTGGCCCGTGATGAAACGTATAAAAATCATACTCCACACCGGGAGATTTTGGATCGCGGGGATTATGCACTTTCGCAGTAGGGTTACCGATCATTACACTTTGATCTTCAATTCCCAGATTATCGATAACGTGCATTTTGATATCATCCGTTTCTCGCTTTCGATGAAAGTCGGCACCCGCGATCGAAATCACACCATTATCTTCGATATATAATCCTTTAACATCACGTACAGCAACGTTTGCAGGGTTAAAAAGCGATATACCAATAATTTCCTGCATATCTCCATTTCTAAACACCATTTCTCCCCCGATACGTTCCCCTTTTGGTGCCTTTTCCCAATCGACCGATACCCATATTCTTTCTTCGTGTGTTACCTGTCCGGCAGATTTACTCACCTTAATCCAGTCATCCGATGGATGCGCAGACCAATCAAAAGTACCCTCTCCGGTATTGAAGACATCGATGAAATAGCTTTTATCCGTATAGGGATTAAATGCGGGTAACGTGTAAAAGCTACTTACACCTTTTAACGGCTCCTGTCCTTCCACAACCAACCCCATGCCCGCCTGTGTTGAAACCTGCACAGAATCCAATTTAGGAAGTTCAAAATATGAAGCAGTCACACCCTGACGCAAGGACATGATACGTTTCCATTTACCATCCATTAAATCGTTGTATTCGTATGATATTTTATACAACGTATCATAATAATGCTTCACCTCGTCCCGTAATATATTCGCATTCGATCGTCCCTGCGCAATGTGGAGCCTATTCTTTTGGGCTGTAAGCCACTTTTTATTCATAAGCTCAGCTCCCTTTACAGGATAGTACAATAACTGGAAAAAAGAGGGTTCAGCTTCTTTTGGAATCTCTTGGCGTATGCGTTCAACCGCCGCGCCAATTCGCGTATAATCTGCTATTCTCTTATCGGCTTCTTTATAATTCGTAAACGAAAAATCCGTGTCCGTTGGACGTTCCCGTCCATGGCTGAAGGTATTCCACTCATATCCCCACCCCATAAATTCAGGCTTGCGGGTGAATGCCAAACGATTGTATTCGCGTGTTATTTCTTTAAAGTCATCCAGATATTGCTCGCCATAAATTGAACTTAGCCAATTAGCTTGATAATTTGGTACATTTTCAAAAGTAAATTGATTAATATCATAAGCCATATCGAGAAACAGTGTAACAGGAAACTCGCAAGACTTAATGTCTCCTGCATTTAATAACCACAGACGGTCAGCTCCTGTATTGTATGCTTTATGCAGTTCTTCATACATCAAAGCGGGCGGTGTTGAAGAAAGCCACAGATAATCGTGTGGTATTCCTAAATAGGAAGCATGGTAATATACCCCCGAACCACCTGATCGCTTGCGCTCCTGTTCATTGCTCAACTGCTTCATATAACCGTAATTATCATCGGGCCAAACTAATATTACATCATCGGGCAGCTCCAGTCCTGCAAGATAAAGATCAAGCACCTCTTTATACGGCGTAAACGCCTGTGGAATTTCTTCGATCGGTTTGTCTATATATTTTTTCAAGATGTTCCGTTGATCCTTTAACGCTTCACTGACCAGCGCTACACGTTGTTCGAGGCTATAACCACCCGTCATTGCTTTGTCGTGTAGACCCCGTAAAGCCAATGTATACACATTTTCATAAGGCGAATTTTCTTTTACTCGCTGATCCAGTACTTTTAAAATTCCTTCTTTGTTCGTCATGTAATTCCATTCGCCCATCGTTTTTTTATCCCACTCACTGGCGTTGTTAAAGAGTAGCGGTTCGGGGTGTACAGATCCCATAACAATACCGAATGAATCCGCTACTACCTTGTTTTCCGAATATTTATTAAATGCCCCACTCGCTTCGTGCATGGCGGGACATAGATAGTTCGCTTTCAGGCGCAGCAAAAGCTCAAAAACTTTAGCATAAGTTTTGGGACCAATATCTTTCAGTTCGGGATCAAATGTGTGTTTCGCCCAAGGCAACAGCCCCCAATCCTCATCATTGATAAAAACACCTCGATATTTTACGGTTGGCGCAGGAGAAGAGAATGTCTTCACGTCCAGAAAGATATTATCGCTATGTTTTATAGGCACATCTGCCCACCAATACCAGGGAGATACGCCTATCGTTTCGGATATAGAAAAAAGACCGTAAGCCGTGCCTCGTCTATCGCTACCGGTGATTACCAACGCCTGATCTACGCCTTTAAGAGGGTTTTTCACCGTCTGTATGGCATATCTTTCCCATTGCCCTTTTATTTTACCAACATCTAGCTTGTTTTGACGAATCAATTGATCGATTATATTACTTTTTCCAATTGTTCCGACGATGATGAGATTACGTTCTTTACCGGATTCCGTTATTAGTGCGGGTTTTTTTCCCGAAACTCTTTCAACGTCCTCGGTGAAAAGTTTCAGTGCCGTTTTCACCGAAAGTTCATCATTATCATCATATAATATCGGCGTTGTTCTATTTTCATTTGTTATGACAAAGCTGTTTTTCTGATTTTTGGCAAGTCTAGTCTGTCCTTGTGAAAACGTACAACATAATATAACTAAAAAAGAAAGCACTAGGCATCTAGCAATATTCATCATCATCAATCGATTTATTTATTTCGTAATTTGTTTTATTCTATTTTCTGTAATATAAACGCACTTTATTCTACTGGTATATTAGTTTCTGCTCCGGGGTAACCTTTATTTTGATTTATATGTCCTTGGCTATTTGAGGTGATAGCGGTTAGCGGTACAGGATATAATACATGATATGGTCGCATGATAAAAGCATTTGTAGAATAAAAATATTGCTCCTGAAAAAAATTATTCTTTTCCATAATGCGATCATAATACCAATTTTTCTCGCTGAAATTGGCCATGGTATAGCCATCTCTATTCAATTGTGCCATCGTAAAAGCGATTCTCGTCAGTTCTACTTTACGATGTTCCTCCAGAAACAGTTCTCTTGCACGTTCATCTAAAATATCGTCCAAGGTGACCGTAGCCAATAGTGGAGCAGATGCTCTTTCACGTATTGCATTAACGTCTTCTGTCGCATTTCCAAATTGATTGAGCCACCAATATGCCTCTGCTCTCATCAGATACGTTTCTGCTAGTCGGAATACATATTGATCTGTAAACCCACCCGAAGGTGTTCTCCCTTGATTGATATCATCCTTGTGTACCAATACTTTAACAATTGGGAAAGAAAAGTAGCAACGCATGGTATCTTGTACATATTGCGCTTGGATCGGCTTACCAAACCATTCATCACTTCCTCCTTTAGATACTGGTCTGTTGTACCACAATCTTGATTTGTCATACCAGTTATTTTCGTTATAACGGATATCTGTTCCTGCGTCTGCCCAGACTTCATACTGGTAATAGTTTGTCGGCCGAATTTTTGCGATACCCCGACCTAGCGAATCAAGTAGCTCGTAACCGTCGTATGGACCGGCATCATAGGTAGTACCGGATTTACCATCCGGAGTACGTACAACAGCGCCATTACTCCAGTAAGGAACAAAGTTACGCAACCTCGCAGAACCATTTCCGGCAACATTTCCCGGAATACCAAACCTTTCTTGCACCACGAAAATCGCCTCTTTATTTGTGGATGCGCTTATATTTTCTTCTTTAAACAGATCGTTAAATACATCCAGTTGTGCATTTCCGGCGTTGACACCAAAACGGGTATCCATGAGTTGCAACCCATAGTTATTAATACAACGTGTGGCAGACTCAATGGCATTTTCAAATTCGCCGAGCGCCATGTATATTTTTGTAAGTAGATGTTCTCCCGCTGCTCTATTCACCGCACCTGGAGGCGCTGTTAATGGAAGCCATTGTGCGGAAAACTCCATATCTGCTTTCATTTGTGCCAACACGGTATTCCGGGCGCTACTTACAAAATCAAGCTTCGGTCCGGTGATTTCTTCCAAAATAAGCGGAACATCTCCCCATTGGTTTGTCAGCAGGTAATACCAGTATGCACGATGGAAATATCCCTCCGCCAAAATGGCATTTCGCTCTTCCTCCGTATCGAACGTGGCGTTATCTATTCTACTAATAACCGTATTGGCGTATTTTATGCCGTTCCAACCCAACTCCCAATATGTCAAATGTAACCTTTGGTTAGTGGTAGGCGTTAGCTGCGTTTCCAAGTTGTGAATTTCCTTGGCTTCCGGTGCGCCCATGACGTGCATATCCGAAAAGGCGTATTCATATACGAGCGGTGTCTCACAAACACCAGCGTTAAATGCATCACCAAACCATTCCCATTTAATCTGTTTTCGGGAGGTAACCAATAAAGCTTCCAGTCCGGCTTTGTCGGTCAATGTATTTTCAGGCGCAAAAAAAGATAATGGCTGTGGATCCAATTTTACACAGGAAACGAGCCCTGAAAATGATAACAGTATCGAAAATAAAACAATATTCTTCTTCATCTTTCTATTCTTAAATGAAACCATTATAAGGTAATATCAAGCCCCAGCGTGAATATTCGTGGTGCCCGACCCCGGTTTTCCGGATCGAAATATGTCCAGTTGGTGATCACAAAACCATTGTCTACATTCGCACTGATGCGTAAGCTTTCAATAGACAATTTAGTAAGGTACGATTTAGGCACCCGATAGGAGATCGACGCGTTCTGTAAGCGGAGATAATCTCTTCTTTTGTAGATATTCACAGTGGGGTTGGATGAATTTGCGCCCAATTTTGCAAATTCATTCGAAGGGTTGTCCGGCATCCAATATTCCGTGAGAATAGAATTCGATCGGTCAAAAAACCGATTATCTTCATTTCTCGCCATATTATCGACTGCCCAATAATTAAAATCACCTCTCAAAACAAACGAAAAATCCAACGCACCCCATAATGTCAAATCGCTTCGGAATGATGCCCTGAATCGTGGTGTAGCAGAACCCAGCCATTGCTTGTCCTCTTGATTCAATACCCCGTCGTCGTTTACATCCAATAGGCGGGGGTCTCCGGGTGTTTTCCCGTATCTCCTAGCTTGTTCCTCTTCTCCGAGTTGCCATATGCCGATCATTTTATAATCAAATATATCATTGATACCGTGTCCGATATACCAGTTATTCTGTATGTCATCATCCTCCCGTTGTCCGATTACGTTTCCGTCTTCATCCCGAATATCAACCATTTCACCGTAGAGGTGTTTAATCGTGTTTTTATTGCTACTAAATATAAATGATGTACGCCATGTAACATCTTGCTTATCGACGTTAACACTTGTCAAGGTTGCTTCAAACCCCTTATTATCCACCTGCCCCAAGTTGGTTATGATATCGCTAAACCCTGTGATTGTCGGTAACGAACGCATAAGGATCAAATCGGTGGTTTTATTATAATACGCGTCGAGTACGCCCTGTAGACGGTTGTTAAAAACCGCAAAATCTAAACCGACGTTCAACGCTTTGGTACGCTCCCATTTCAGATTAGGATTAGAAAGATTGTCTGTCCATATACCTTTTATATTTTCTCCGTCGATAATATTATCTGTAACGTTCAATCTTGACAATGCAGCATAACGTCCGATATCCCTGTTCCCGCTTTCCCCCCATGACAAGCGCAGTTTGAGGTCGGAGAAGGGAGTACGTTTCATAAATTTCTCCTCGGAAATTCGCCATGCAGCTGCAAAAGCAGGATACGTACCATAAGGATTGTTCACCCCAAAAGCCGAAAAACCGTCCCGCCTCAAAGAAACGGTTAATAAATACCTATCCAGCAAACCATAATTTATCCTACCTAAAATAGCATTACCCGTCTGCATCTGATCGTCCGACCGGACAATAGGATTGATGCCGGCATTTATATTGTGGTAGGTGAGGTTGCTGTTCGGGATAAAACCCTCATTTTCACCCGTGCTTCTCCAAAATTGATATTTCTCTGAGTTTACAACAAATGTTGCATCGAAATTATGTACATTTCCTATCCTATAGTTCCAATTGAGGATGTTATCGACAATCCACTCATAGTCGGAATAATCTTCTCTGCTTGCACTACCTCCTGCCGTTACATTTGGCTTTTCATCCGAATGAAAGTAATAATCCTTACGCCATCCGAAGCGGTTGCTGTAATTGGTCTGGAAACTAAACCCATAAGGAAGTGTCAGTTTAGCAAATAAGGTGGAATTCAGTGTTTGCACACGATAGAAATAGTCATCTACTCCCGCCGCCAATAGCGGATTAGCAATCCTCGCATCTCCTGTAGGGTATCTATTAATGCTTCCATCCTCATTATATAGACTACCGAATGGACTCATTACGTCCGCATTGGCTTCATTGACCGTAATATCATCATCTGCCCGGTTGGAAAATTGGGTATTGGTACCCACCTTGAGCCAGTTCGTGATATTGGTTTCCAGATTCACACGGGCCCTAGTTGCGGTAAAGTTGTCTCCTTTGGTAAATCCTTCATTCTTTAAATGCCCAATAGAAGCATAATAGTCGGTAGCAGCAGAACGTCCAGAAAAAGAAACATTATTATCTAACCGTATACCGGTACGATAAACCTCATCTCGCCAGTCTACTGTTCGTCCTGCCATATAGTTCTCAATCTCTATTGGGGCAAATTGCAGCCGGTTCAACCAAGTATCTATATAATCCCCCGAAAAAGAATTGTCATAATTCGCCCATTGTTCGCGAGTAACACCCTCCGGAAGATTATCTGGATTATCATAATATCCTTTGCCTTTTTGTTGGTTCTCGGGATTGAAAAAGTCAATTGTTTTCCAATAGTCAGCTCTCCGCTGGACGTATTGTTCGGGTGTGGGCAACGGAGGTATGGACAGTAGATTTGAAAAACCTAATTTAGAATTGTAGGTAACCACCGGTTTTTCCGTTTTACCTCTTTTCGTGGTAATCATAATAACACCTGCCGAGCCCTTCGAGCCAAAAATTGCTGTGGAACTTGCATCTTTTAAAACATCGATACTTTCAATATCGTTGGGATTGATATCACTCATAGATCCATAATATATAGCTCCGTCCAGCACAATCAGCGGCGAGCTGGATGCCTGCAATGAGGCGGGACCTCTAACCTGTATATCACCCCCGCCAGATGCATTATTATTTATACCAATATTAACACCCGCAATACTCCCTTTTAAGTAATCTGTTACGGATGTTGCGACGCGGGTCTCCATAACCTCCTGTCCGATATGGGACACTGAGCCGGTAAGATCTTTTTTTCGTACTGATCCATATCCGATAACAACTACCTCTTCCAAATCGGTATAATCTCCTTTTCCCAATTGTATGCTTAATTGTCTATTTCCACCCAACACTTCCGTATATTCGGCATACCCGACCATCGTAACGATAAGATGATTACCTTCCCGTGATTCGATTGTAAAAGCCCCAAGCGAATCAGTGAGTGTTCCCCTTCCTGATTCCTGAATCCGTACAGAAACATTTGGCAATGGCTGGTTCTCCCGATCTACAACAGTTCCGCTATAAACAGAAGTCTCTTGCGCTTTTGATGCCATCGACGAAAAAACGAAAAGCAATAGAAAAGCTACGCTATAGTTCATGATTTGTCTGTAATTCATAGATTTATATTCCGTTTGCTAACCTGATGTCAAGTTCCTAATTCAGGAAAAGAATATTTCGACATCTTGTGTCAATATTTCCTTATTTTGTCTTTTACAGCGTAAAATAAGTACTAAATATGGTGAACGCAATGAGATTATCGAAATAACCCAGTATTTCCTTGTTCCCATAATGGATTCAGCTCCTGAATAATGTGTTCGTTTCCCTCCGCTATATTTTTTGTTTCCAAGGTATCTACAGCATGGTCATAAAGCTCCGTGGCCGGAGTTTCTTTTCTAAAATAACGTGTCAGTCGATATTGAGGAGTAACCATAGAAATCCCTTCCTTAAAATAACTATACGCTACGTCTTTCCACGATGTATCCCTTATATTTTGCAGCAAAGGTTTCACCGAATAACCATCTGCATAAGACAGTGCAGGAACGTCACATAGATCTAATAAAGTAGGCGCAATATCGATCGTACTTACTACGCGATCAATTTGCTTTCCTCCGGTCATATCAGGTGTTTTCAGCATCAATACGCTGCGAAGTGACCGGTCAAATAGGGTGTGCTTGCCCCACACGTGGTAGTCACCCAGATGCCAGCCATGGTCACTCCATAGCACCACAATCGTATTCTTATCCAGACCCGTTTCTTTCAATGCTGATACCACCTTACCAACCTGCTCATCCACATAGCTTACACAGGCATAATAGCCATGTATTAATTTACGGGAATATGCGTCTGATAACGGTTCATCCAGTGATGCTTTTTCTTCTCCCAATTTGTATTGGTTAAACTCCGCGCTATTATGTAAACTTGCCCGGTGTATATTTTTGGGAATATCAGGTGCGCTAGTCAACGATAATCGATCTTCATCGTACAAATCCCAATATTTCTTTGGGGCATTAAACGGTAGATGGGGTTTAAAGAAGCCTACTCCCAAAACAAAAGGTTGCTTTTGGTGAGCGAGCATCTTGAGCTTATTAACAGCCGTCCGAGCTATCAGTCCGTCGGGATAACCTTCATCGCCAACATCAGCTGCTTCGTAAGGAGGTACATCTCCCTTTTTAGTGGTACGGCTTTCACCGTTGGCATAAGCGAAAAAAGCATCCCAACCTTGTCCCCAGTTGCCATAGTCTAACAACATCTCATCCCAGCTATTCGGTAGTTCCCGGCGGTCACTTTTGGATCCTGAATAAGGATAGATATAGCCATCAGGATGATGGCTTATTTTTCCAATCCCAACCGTGTAATAACCGTTTCTGCGGAATTGCTCGATAAAGGTTTCCGGTTCCGTCGATTTCTCTTGTTTAGCGGCAGACAGTCTATTTGCAATTGTATTCGATAATTCGGCTGTTGTTCGGGGTAACGAGCTCCGCAACAGGCTATAACGAGACGCACCACAGGTAGGTACGGTGACATAATGCCTAGAAAACACAGCCGATTGCGCGGCCAATGCATCCATGTGAGGCGATTTCACCTCGTCATTACCGTAACTGCCTAAGGCCGGCAAAAGATCGTCTACACAGATTAGCAAAACATTTGGTTGGTTTTTTTCCTGTGGAATTGCTTTACTATTTACAATCCATAAAGTGCAGGTTATAAATATCCATTTTAACTTTGCCATTTGCATCATACATTCATCCTATTCTCCCGAAGGTCTCTTAATTTTCTCCCCTATTTTTACCGGAATACCGAAATTCGGACTGCCATCGCTATTCCATGTAAATTTTTGAATTCTCGCGTTACGATAATTCGTGTTTCCGCCATCCGGTAAATTCCGGGCGTGATAGATAATCCAGTCTTCTGTACCATCCGGCGACTTAAAAAAACCATTATGACCAGGGCCAAAAGCTCCACTTTCGGCATTCATGGAAAAGACAGGTTCAGCGTGCTTCGTCCAGTCTTCCGGATTCATGGGGTCACCCCCATCTTTAAGTGACAATAAACCCAATGCGTACCGATCAGAAGAGAAACTGCTGGCTGAATAGACTACAAACACGCTCCCTTCTGGGTTAATCAGTACTTGCGGTCCTTCGTTAATTGCTCCATTATGTTTCTCCCAATCATAAATAGGAGCGGCTATCTCCGTCCGGTCGCCCTCTATGGTCCAAGGATTGGTCATTTTTGCAATATAAATCTTTTGAGGCGAGGCTCCTCTATTTGATCCCGACCACAAAAAATACAATTGCTCCTTATGTGTCATGATCGTTCCATCAATTGCCCATTCGTCATTCGGAACAGCTATTTTTCCTTTAAACTCCCAAGACCCTCTCACGGGGCTAGACGATTTATTTTCGACCACATACATGCGATGGTTGGCATTGCTGCCGTTATCGGCAGCGAAATACATATACCATTTTCCATCGATTTCATGCAGTTCCGGAGCCCATATATTTTGTGAATACATGGTTCCAGGAGGCGGTACCCAAGCGTTAATTGGTGTTACGTTTGCCAATTCACTAATTTTTTTGGTGACGTATAGCACCAGCTTACTTCCCTGGGTATACGTGTAATAATATGTTCCATCCTTTTGTGTTACCCATGGATCAGCACCTCTAGGCAATAAGGGATTCGTAAAAAAGTCGTCTACATTTGTTGGCTCTTCTTCATCTGGATCGGGAGGTATGATCTCGTCATTGCCTGTACCCTTCCCACAAGCCCCAACAATGCTTAGCAGAGCAAGCATCAGTGCAATAACATATCTTTTCTTTGCCTTCATTATTTACATCATTTACCTGTAATACATACCAATTTCTGCTAATGCGATATTTTTTTCATTATTATCAATCGGTTCTATCCCTATCAATCTAAAATACTGCGCCTGCACAGATTCCGTTAAGGCAATCCATTGTTTTTCAGGAGAATTAGCCAATGTATGTGTTCCATGTGCTGTCCAATTATTTCCGTCTACACTCGTATATAATTCTATTACCTTAGGACGGGCACCTGGATTTAATCGAGTTATAATAGCAAAACCTTCTAAATTTTCATGTAACACGCCCATATCTACGGTAATAGTATGATTTGGATAGGTAACGGTTCCTCCGATCTGACTTACCCACAATGTAGACGGATTTTCGTCAATCGCGTGGGATGCACGCCGATTACCACTAACATCCTCGCTCGATGCTACTGCCGTCCAACCCGCTTTGGACAGTTCTATCGGCTCTCCTTTGATCCGTAGAGATTCATATTCCGTATAAAATGTATCTATCGCCAGTGAAGTAGGTAAATACGACGTTCGGTGTTTGATGGTTTGTGCAGAAAAGTTTTCGATATATGTGACGTTATCATTTTTTGACACGAACAAGGTTTGCGTATCGCCGTTTTCATCCTCATATATAAACTCTGAACCATGTACAGATACGTCTGGTAACGCGCCCCAGTTTATTCTTAACGTATCTCCATTGCCAATCTCGTAGCTGTCTATCGGGCGGCTTAGCAGGGTACTGTTATAACGGTCTCCATATACCCTCGATACAACTTCTTTTTTCAAAGATTGATGTCCTTCATTGTCGAAGGTGAAAACCTCAAATACATACGTTTCTTCCGCAAAGTCATCAAGCATGACCTTAATCGTGTCTCTGTTTTCAGTTCGCGTAATAGGTACATCGATAGAGTCCGTCCGGTTATTCCAATATACTCTGGTGAACGTCGCTTTGGGGTCTGACGGTGGTAACCACCCTAATTGAATACGATGATTGCCAGGATACACAAATACCGAATCGACCATGCCGATATATACTTTCATACCGCCTTCGAGAAACTGTTTATACGTATCGTCCATCTTCGAGCACGCCTGAATAAGGATACTCAAAAATAAACAGGCAAAGCCTATTCTTATTCCGTTAGTTAATAATTTCATAACCATCTATTTTTAATTTTTCAATTCAACATTTAGCGTAAAGACCTCGCCTTTGCTCCCTGCAATCAGTGCATCATCCATCGGCATCCATCGGTGTTCTTTCTTACCTCCATACTCTATCTGTATCAAATAATTGTACACATTATTGGCAATATTGCCATCTATAGCATACGGATTATCTGGAAATATATATTGTCCATTCGCAGACGTCGTAGCGCGATATTTAACAACATCTGTACTCCTGACTGCATTACTATTTCCAAACACCGGATAAAAATTCAATTTTGCTTCTGCAGCCGGTGCCCCATTTTTTTGTATTACATTCACCTGAAAAGAAGACGGAAAATAATTCCAATAAGGCGTTGCAACTTTATCAGCCCCCGATGCATTAATAATAAAACGTGAAAACTCGGACCATACAGTTTCTCCGTAAGGATAATTCATGATACATCGTTTTGACTCGAATGGTTCACCATTTATGGGATTATTCGCACCATTTGGTACCTCACCGAGATAGAGATCATACATTCCTCTCGCATGCCCGAATTCATGAAGCAACGCGTCGATGGCGCGTTCTCCGAATAGCCCGTCGTAATCGTGTCCCAAAGTGAGATAAGGTGTTCTCAACCAGCCCCAAGACAGGTCATCAGCTGCAGCATTGCCATTCACAATCAATAGGATATCCATATCCGGATCGTCCACTCCACGCAAATACCTAAACTGTCCTGATGTACCTTCAAATGGAATCATCTCCGTCATGTAAAAGTGTATTTCGTTATTTCCGGCATCATTTAAACCGGGTACCTGAAATTTTTTTCCTGACCGTATTAATCCATCATCCATTTTTGCTTTGAACGCTAATGGGCCACCATGATCAGCGATAGTCTTCGCTTCTGCCATAACTTTGCATCGAAATTTCCATCCAGGAAGATTATCAAAGAAAGCTTTTCTATTCACATATTCCGCGGGCGTATACTCTCCAAATAGTGTGTCGATACTTGTTGTATCCGGCAAATAAGCTGTCCGGTACTGAATCTCTCCCGTTGCCGTGACAGGCAGATTACTTAATTCCCCTGTCAGCTTAGCCTGTGGGAAGAATTGACGTTGTACTTTGCCATTCACGTCGGTATACATCACTTCGGATCCTATTATATAGGCGTTGTTATTTTCCTCCCATACAAGTGAAAGGGTATTCGCGCTGTACTGGTAATTCATATCATACAACGTACGCCTATCCAAATCCTGTACATACGAGTCCCCGTATACTAATCCTTTCACCAGAACTTTTCCCGAGCTCTTCCCTTCTCTGTTAAATGTCAACACTTCTATCGCATATTCCCCTTCTTCCAAGTCATCAATAGGTATTTTAAGCGTGTCTAACGGGTTATTTAATTCGTATGTCACCGAGTCTTGTTGACGGTTCCAATATAATTTCACTTTGTTCACTTTGGGGTCAGGGTTTGGCCACACAAACAGCAGTCTATGGTAACCCGAATATATTTTCCCTGTTCGTGCCTGCGTAACAATTTCCCGTTTGTTATCCATCGATGTTGGGTCTTCTCCCCTATCTTTTGAGCAAGCTGTGATAAGCAATAAAGCCATCAATAAATCGAGACATATATATCTATACTTTTTCACGATTTGTCAGTTTTATTGCAATTGCCCCCAAAACGTTAGCTCTTGGATATAAATATAGTCCAGAAAGCCCCAGGTTTCGAGCATTTTGAAGCGCAAGTACCGAACCGGTGGTGTTCCATCGGGAAACACAAAATCTTCTCCCGCATTGGTTGCATAGAACGCATCATCGCTGGTCACAGGACCGTCCCCAGATGGCTTATATGAGTCGCATTCCATCAACAAGGTCCATCCGTCCCAGCTACCGTCTGGATTGGGTGTTTGAGCAGTACCATAGACCTCCCATTTCTTTGGCGATGCCAATTGATAAGCCCATTGCGTGCCTGGTCCTCGGTGCCAAAGTTTATACCGGCTCAGTAGTGCTGTCCTGCCCATATCAAAGGTAAACCATTGTGGCATTCCCGATCCCGGTTTTGTGTGGAACACGCCAATTCCACCGTTAGGTGCTATCCGCCCGTCCCAAATCTCAAACATATCACCTTGCGGTATATGTTTTTCCCATGTATCGGTGGGGAGGTGGTATTCAACAAATCTATCTTTCGGAATCTGCTCCTCAAATATCGGGGTACGCTCTGCATAAATCGTATCCGAAAAGTTGCTCCACCGATCCCGGATGACGGCACCAAATAGACGGGGTTCAGCAGCAAATCCACGAACTGAATGCCGTCCAAGCTTACTTTTGGTATAATAAGTCTCCACCTCTGTCATCTTATTTTCTTCCATTGTTAACACGGTGACTGCTAGACTGGCTTCTCCCGAATTTTCAAATTCAATCGTTACCCCGCCAAAAGTCTCTTCGAAGGTCAGGGAATTATATGCTTCCAATAGTGGTGGAGTCAACGGACTAACTTTGACTGTCACAGGTGTGGATTCCTTTTCCCCTTTGCTGACTGCATATAACGTAACCTCATATTCACTTTCCGACGGGAAACCATCTACCACTAAATTATCCGTGTATAAAGACGATTTCGCTTCCCGTATTACACCAGGTCGGATAGCATATACCGCCTTCACGTAGCGAAGATTCTCGTTGTTAGGCAAGATATAAGATATTCGAGCGGCTCCAGGTAAATTTTCTATCTGAACTTCTTTTATCGGATCGGGTGCTCCATCGTCATCTATCGGTGACGTATATTTCTCTTCTGAACAGCTAACTATTAGCCACAGACCAAAAATTATATATAAAAACTGTATACTTTTCATCGTATTCTCGTTAAAGTTTACCAACCTGGATTTTGTACCGTATTTCTATTTGCCAAAATTTCAACTTCCCGAATAGGCCAGAGGTAGTCTCGTGTGGTAAAGGCTTGGTTATACAATGTGCGTTCTCGGTAGTATCCTTCAGGTGTTCGCTGTTCGATATCCCAGCCAGTAATCGGTGCATTCAAAACTTCAATTGATTTTTTCCAACGTCTTAGATCCCAAAATCGTTGTCCTTCCAGCGCTAGTTCGATCAATCGCTCCTGGTGGATAATCTCTCGCAAACCTTCTTTACTCTGGGGTTTGCTGGGATTTCTGGAATGAAGCCGCCAAGCCTCCTCCACACCGGGTAAGCCAGCTCGTTCTCGAATCATATCTAAAAACTCAAAGACTTCAGGAGATGGACCATTGACTTCGTTCAATGCTTCCGCATATAATAAATATATGTTGGCTAAGCGATAAATTGGCCATGGGTATTGCTCGATAGTATAACTAGTTTCCCCTATGGAGTTTTGGTAATTCACCAGTTTTTTACCCCATATCCCTGTAAAGTTAGATTTATCCCGCGCGACATTGGAAGCTGGGTCGCCTTTTTTGGCAGATACAAACCAGGTATTGTTATCGTCAAATTTACCCATGCCATACCAAATTCCACCGTCAAAGCCTAAATTTGCGTAATATCTCGGTTCCCGGTCAAAGTTGAATTTAGCGGTAGTATATCCTTGTCGGATATAATATTTTTCAGCTTCCGTACCTACCTTTAAATTAAATCTACCGTTATAATCCCAACCGAGATCTTCCTCGATCGGCACTCCATTTTTTGTATAAAATTGGGCAGCCACTTTGAGTGGTATGGCGGCATTTCCGTGCACATTGGAATTGGCTCGCGTAGCGGGGTCCACGCCCCGAGGAGTAGACTGCCGCTGCATATTCCCCGTCATACTGTTGGTATGTCCCCAAACAATCTCATTGTTCCATTTCTCGGTTACGGCGTTCCGTATATTCATTTCTGTACGTATCTCCGGAGATACATTATATTGCAAACCACTTTGGCTGTAATAATACAGTCTGTTACCAGCCTGCTCACAAGCCTCAATTGCTTCTTTGCAGGCTGCTTTCGCCTCCTCCCATTTTTCCATCGAAAACGTGGGATTGAACAATAATTTACCTTGTTTATCCGTAAAGTTCGCATAGTCTGGATTCCCGTTGAAAAGCGGGCTCGCAGCCGTTACCAATGCGTTAGCTTTCAGCGACAAGGCAATAGGTTGCGTGATGCGACCCAATTCGGATGCCTCCGAACTGATATATAAAGGTAAATCAGGAGTCGCCTCATCTAAAAGCTCAACTACATAGCCGAAACAATCATCGACCGGATCGCGTGGTACTTTCACTTCTTCTACACCGGCGTTTATCGGTAAGTTTTCCTTTTTCAATGGAATGGGTCCATAAGCCTGAATTAAGAAAAAATGAAAATAAGCTTTCAAAAATTTAACTTCTGCAACCCATCTCCTTCTTTCACCTTCACTCAAGTCGGGAACCGTTCCGACATTTTCCAGAAAAATATTGCAGTCCCGGATAGCCTGGTACAAATCCTTTGTGCGATTACTTCCTTGACCCGTGGTTCCCTGCCAATAGTTCAAGTAAGGATTTGTTATATTTTGAAAGCCCCGGGCGATCTCCCAACCCGGCATGCGATAAAATTCGTGTAACCAAAATTCATCTCCTGCCGTCAATGCCGGATTATGTTCTATATTACTCAGCTGTGGGAGATAGCTATAGCAACTGAATAAAAATCGTTCCGCCGATACACGCATGTTAAACGCATTTTCGATAGTCGCGATATTATCGGGAACAATATCCAGATAACTTTGGCATCCCCCTAATAAAGTAAGGGCGAGACCATATATATATGTTAATAATCTTTTCATAACCAATAATTATAATGAAACTTGTAACCCTATATTGAACACTCTTTGTAATGGATACTGCAATCCGTTTCCTGCCATCTCTACATCCCACAACTTAAATTGACTGAAAGAGAACAGGTTTGTACCATTCACATACAACCGAACATTGTCCATATGCAGCCGGTCTGTCCAGTTTTTGGGAAGAGAATACCCTAGTTCGACTTGCTTAAGTCTCAAAAATGCACCGTTTCTCATAAACCAAGTACTACTCTGTGTATTATTACTGATCTGATTAACGCTAAACCGTGGAAACAAGGCATAAGCGTTTCTATTATCTTCCGACCAGTGGTCATCTGCATAAGCTTGCAACAATTGATTTGTAAATTGCGTTCCCGAATTACGTTCCGCATCACTATAATAATATGATGCGAAGGGAGCCGTAGCCTGTGGATTGATCCAGAAAGATTCTCTTGCTGCTCCTTGGAAGAAAGAGGATATATCAAAATTCTTATACCCAAAAGAAAAACCAAATCCGTAGACAATTTCGGGCATAGTCGGATATCCTATCGGTACCTGATCTAACTCGGTAATTTGTCCGTCTCCATTGATATCCCTGTACTTGATATCCCCTGCGGTATATTCTCCAAAATTCTGTCGCGGCGAATTTGCTACCTCTGCATCGTCTACGAATAAACTTTCTGCGATATAACCCCACTGTTGATTCATCGGATAGCCTACCTTGGACTTCCACCATTCGTTCTCATAATCGTATTCCTCAAATACTTTAAATGCACTGGTTGCATACGTAAAATTGGCCCGTGCCTGAATCCACATGCTATTGGAGAAATGTTGGTTATAATCCAGCGACATATCTACACCCTGACCGGTTGCTTCCCCGATATTGGCTGCCGGTGTTTGCCATAAGCCCATGGAAGCTGGAGAGGAAGCTCGTTGCTGTAAGATATTCGTCCGGTGTTCTCTAAAGTATTCACCAATAAAATTCCAACGATTCCACAATCCCAATTCGACAGCGAAATTAGTCTTTGCAGCGGTTTCCCAGGTAATATTTAGATCAGAATAGCGGCTGATAGATACCCCATTCCGGCTTTCTCCGTTATTTCTTCCAAAAACCGCACTCATGGAGGGGTCGTTGACATTCACTTCGGAGAGGTACAAAAATCTTCCAGCTCCAATGGCATCGTTACCCACTAACCCATAGGTACCTCGTAATCTCAGGTTTGTCACCACATCCTTGAGTGGTTCCCAGAATTTCTCATTGGAAACTGTCCAGGCGACACCTGCTGATGGGAAAAATCCAAACCGTTGTGCTTTATAGAACCGCTCGGTTCCGTTATATCCAAAATTAAACTCGGCATAATATCGATCATCATAAGCGTAGGTAGCGCGCCCTGACAAACCAAGGTTACGGTAGGGGAGCGATTCCTGCAATGTGGACGTGTTAGCGTCCAATGATTCCCGTAAGATATAGACCAACATCCCACTCAGGTTATGTTTGTCCGCAAAGGTGCGGTTATAATTTACGGCTGTTTCCAGATAAACAGTTGAATTAATTAACTTTTGTCCAGGCTCATAGGTTAGATAGTCTGTCCCCCTTTCTTCGTTTATTATATTCACTTGATAGGTATTTTCCCGAATATTGTATCCTCCGCGGGCATAATAGAAAGGAGAGTATTGTCGAACCAGATCAAAAAATGATATCCTCGCGGTATTGATCAAAGCACGCGCGCTCAGCCCCGGGGTTATAAAATTAAAGTTCTGACTGATCTGAAATTGCGCATTCATATTCGATCGAGCATAATCCTTATACCCTTTCACCATATCGGCATACGGATTTAAGTAATTTCCTTCCGCCGTGTTACCAAACATTATGTGTTTAACGTGCGTGTGATCATCATCGACAGGATAATAGGCGGGAAACTTGGCTGGGTTGGCCCGCATCACACGGGTATAAAAGCCACCTCCCGAGTAAATGGGACCCGTGTAGTCATCAAAAGTTCCCGAAAGTCGCGTTATTAATTCCGTGGTTGGCGTTAGATTGATGTTGACATTCGCCCGTAACGAAGAAGTCCGTAAATCAATATTATTATTAAAGTTATTCCTTGGATCGACTTTTAGGACGCCATTATCCCGGGCAAAAGTACCCGCGACATAATATCGTGCAACTTTTCCCCCTCCGCTTACGCTCAAGTTGGCTCGCTGGTTCATCGTATAGTCTTTAAACAGCTCTTTCCGCCAGTCTACGGTGGGAAAAATATAAGATCCAGATCCGGGGACAGTATTATTGATTTCCTCTTCGGTATACATCAGCTCACCAAGCGGATCCCTTGTTAAAATCGCCTCATTATTCAACCGCATGTAGGTTAGCGGATCTGCCAGTTCGATATTCCTGGTAGGCATCGATAATGAATTTTCCAACCTGAAATTAACTCTTGCTTTGCCTTCTTTTCCTTCTTTAGTAGTCACCAGAATAACACCGTTTGCACCACGGGCGCCATATAATGCGGTTGCAGTTGCATCTTTCATGATGGAGAAACTGGCGATATCATCTGGATTCAACCTAGCTAAATCAGTGCTTGAAAGTTCTATATTATCGATCAAGATGAGCGGGTCTTTCTTATACCCAAATGTGGTCACACCACGAATGAAAAACTCTGCATTATCTGCTCCTGGTTCCCCACTCCGCTGATAAGCAATGATTCCGGCGAGCCTACCTGCCAATGCGGTGGTCAGATTACTCGATGGTACTTTCAATTCTCCAGGATTGATCGATGTCACCGAGCCAATCAAATCTGTCCTTTTCTGTTTACCAAACGCCACGACAACGGCTTCCTCTATCTGAGATGTGGAGGGATGGAGTTCTACGTTGATAACAGAACGTCCGTTAACCGACACGACCTGGCTCTCATATCCCACGAGACTGAAAACCAATACAGCTTCGTCATTGGGTACATCCAGGATGTATTTGCCATCAACATCGGTAGATACAACTTTATTAAAGTTTCGAACGGAAATTGTAACGCCGGGCAAGGCGCCACCTGTCGAGTCTGTAACCGTTCCACGCACTTCTCTGATCTGCAGATCCACCTCAGCGAAAGAGTCGTAAAGTATTCGTTTTGTGTCACCACTCTTGTTTTCTCCTCCTAATGTATCAGACAGTGCCAACATACCAACAAAGAAGAGTATGAGCTTAATAGGAATATGTAACAATTTGTTCATGATATATTTAAGTTTATTGACTAGCGTACTATACTCCCGAGTAATACAGGAAATATTTTCCCTGCTTTATTCGATGATTTTTACTTCTTTAATTTAGTGTATGCAAATACGCAATTTCTTGATAAAGAAATTCGACATTTTGTTTCATTATATAGTTAGTTTGTCTTTTGTGGCATTACGTACGGTCGTGCCACACTGTAATGTTTTAGATTTTGACTTTGCTTCTCTTTCTTCTTTAGATCTTCTTCTTTGTATCGCGGCGCTTCATATTCAGTCGGAATAGCTAATTTAGAAATCTGACTAAAATACTCGAGGCAGGCATCTCTCCACCAAACAGCTTCATCTTCTTGCTCTGCCAGCAAGCGATCAACTTGCTCAAATGTTGCCGTGTCTATCTGATGGTGTATAGCGCGCCATTGCTGTTGCATTTGGCGAACACCGTCCACACCGTCATTGTACTTAAAACACAGCTCTTCCCAAAGTGTACGCCCTGACCGCATGTGATAGGACCAAGGTACATGATGGAACCACAATAATAAGCTCTCGGGACAAGTTTCGACTTGCTCAAATTTTCTCCGCAAGGGCTCTGTATATTGCGCTACCGCATTGCTGCCGGTCGACGTACGGTTGTAACCTATTCCGTCTTTATTCGCATTATGGAAACCAGCTCTCTGCCAGGGTTGAGGACCGTAATGATGTCCTCCACTGCTCAATACTGTTAACCCCAGCGGCATCATGTAGTTCACCATGTGTTCATACGAACTTTCCATGATAGCCATGATTGTCTCCACGGCTTTCGGTTCATGGGTTAGTGTCATCTCTATCCATTCCTTAGCTATCTGTTTGCTACTCAGCTCATGATCCCATGCTAAACGTCCAAAAGTATACCAGTTGGCTTGCGCGAAAGGATGACCTGTCCAATTTTGGACATCGCCAATATTTGAAACTCCAGCCATTCCTGTCATCGATTGTCCTTGCAGGGTACCATCTACAATTTGTGCCACGGGAGCATGTTGTCCATCAGTGTAAGTATCACTGTCCAGTACTTCTTTATATAGTTTCGCAAGATATACGAGATGCGTGCTAAATCCAGTATACTCTTGCGTAATCTGGAATTCCATCATTTGTGGAGTGGAAGGCAGCGCGCCGAATAAAGGAGAATAAGGCTCTCTTGGTTGAAAGTCTAACGGTCCATTCTTTGTTTGTACAAAAACATTTGGAAGAAACTGTCCATCTAAAGAGACAAATTCATCATACGGATCTTTAACTCTATCATTCCCCTTGTTCTCATATACAAATGCTCGCCAGATCAATATACCATTATGGCGGGCTAAAGATCTAGCTAAAACATTAGCACCATCAACGTGGCTCCTTCCGTAATCCTGTGGTCCCGGCTGCCCTTCTGAATTTGCTTTAACTAAAAAACCGGCGAAATCGGGTATTATACTATAAATTTCGTCTACCTTGTTGTCCCACCAACGCTGCACCTCAGGCTCAAAGGGATCTGCAGTAGGCAGTCCACTTAATGCTTTGGGCGACGCGAAGTTGATGGATATGAATAAACGAATACCGTAAGGTCTGAATACCTCTGTCAGAGCAGCCAGTTTTTCAAGATATTCTTGTGTTAATATATTGGGAGATGCATTTACATTGTTAACTGCCACCGCGTTAATTCCAATAGAGCTGTTTGCCCGAGCATAATCTACATAACGTTCATCAATCTTATTTGGCAGTTCATCCCACTTCCATATCGACAATCCGGCATAACCTCGCTCTACGGTTCGGTTCAAGTTATCCCAATGATTCAACATTCTCCATTGTACTTTGGGGGCATTTCTTATGGATAGCCCCTCTAACCTACCTCTTGTCTGCACAGTCCTTAAGAAATGGAAAGTACCGTAGAGTACACCAATATCTTCCTGCCCTACAATAAAAATTTTCCTCTTACCCTTTTCCTCGATATCCCTGATAAAATATCCTTCCTCATGGGAAGAGTTATCCTGCCGGAATTGTTTCTTTAAGCGTACGGGCAAATCCTTGTATTTAGTTAAGATCAGTTGTCCATCACGAAAACTGACTTCCTTTATATCCGTTGCCAACATCCCGCCAAGCCCTTTCTTTATTTCCTTTGCGGCAGCCTCTAATGTTTTTGAGGAACCGACAATAGTAAACGATTGCAAATGTTGTTGGCATACACGATAGTAAGCGGTATCCGTTATTTTATCATATTTAAGCCATAACCGATATCCATCATCTCCCCGACTCAGGAAAGGTAAAATTGTAAAGAGAAAAAGTATTACCGGGAAACACAAACTTCTTTTACTGCAGATCGTGTTAATTATCCATTTTTCCGTGGGTATCATATTGTTTATAAATCTGTTTACATGGTTAATATGCTAGGCATGTTAATAATAACGAGTGCAAGTAAGCAAATATGTGATGTTTAAATTCCACCTTTTGTTTCAAAAACTCATTATTTTGTCTTTCCTCTTTTAAACTTTACCCTCCCCCTTTCCAAACGAAAAACTTATGTGTAGTTTTGATGGTAACTATATATAAACGACAAAACAATCATGGAGGAGATAGTAGACCGCCCCTATAAACCTGAAATCCTTATTGTCGACGACAATATCGAGATTTTAGATTTTCTTGAAGATGATTTGAGTGATCAGTTCGAAATTATTCGAGCTCTGGACGGCGTGGAGGCATTGGAGGTTGTGAACAGAACGCTTATCCAGTTAATTGTCTGCGATGTGATGATGCCAGAAATGGATGGTTTCGAAGTTTGCAAAATTATCAAATCGACACCCAAACATGCGCACATTCCCATCATTTTGCTGACCGCAAAGAACACGCTAAATGCTAAAATTGAAGGGCTGGAAATCGGTGCCGATGCTTATATTGAAAAACCTTTTTCACCCGAATATCTTCGTGCTCAAATCCATAGTTTACTGCTTAATCGAAACAAGATAAAAGAGTTTTTCATTTCGTCTCCTTTCGTACATGTCAACACGACTAATATTCATAAAAGTGAAGAAACCTTTTTAGAAAAGATATATGAAGTTATCCAACAACACTTAGCGGATCCCAATTTGGATGTAGAAAAACTAGCCGATTTAATGAACATGAGCAGACCGACTTTATACAGGAAAATTAAATCTATATCGGACGTTTCACCTAATGAGCTTATCAATATGGCGCGATTGAAAAAAGCGACCGAACTGCTACTCCATCATGATTATAAAATATTTGAAGTTTCTTTTCTAGTCGGATTTAGTTCGCAAACCCATTTTGGCCGCAATTTCCAAAAATATTATGGGATGTCGCCCAGCGAATATGTGCATGAGGTCAATAGCAAGAAGACCAATATGTAATTTACGCCTATTTATTATCTTCTTTATGTGTGGGCCCTTGTACCTCCAGCGTTCCATCATCCAGAATCTTCATTTCATCTATAAATACCATACGCTGTTGACCTGTCCTATCTGTTCTTCCGTGATACACACACCACATCTTACCATCTTTTGTTATTAAGACACTATTATGTCCTGTGCCTGAAACCAATCCACCTTTGTGGGTATTCTTTTCCAAGACCGGGTTATTAGTCGCTTTCGTATAGGGACCTAAAGGTTGATCTGCTGTTGCATAGCCTACTGCGTAGTTCTCTCCGGCGAAATGGTTTGCAGAATACATCATATAGTAGCGTCCGCCATGCTTAAAGGTATATGATCCTTCGGTCCATCTACGATTTATTTCCTTGCTTGTCACCGATCTACTTTCCCATTCCGCTTGCATATCATTCCTTTTTACAGGTGGGCGGAGCAAAAGTACCGGTTCTCCAATGACACCCGTTAGATCAGGTTTAAGTTCCACGCCATACACCCAACTTTCTTCTATTTCATCGTATAAGCCTTTTTTCTTTGCCCAATCAGCGATTTCGGATTTGACGGGATGTTTATAGCAACAGCGGGAGTAATACAGATACTTACGCCCATCGTCAGCCACGTATACATTGGCATCGATGATAGGATAACCGGGATCAAACAATGGCTTTCCTGTTATGTCCTCAAACGGGCCTGTCGGCGTTGAGGAGACTGCAATACCTATTTTGTAATTTTCAAGTTCATTATTCGGATTTTCCTTCCAATGTGCGCTATAGAACATATAGAATTTATCTTCCCACCGATATACTTCGGGTGCCCAAAAATCTTTTGTGCCCCATGATTTCTCTTGCTCCGCGGTATACACAATACCTTCTTTTTTCCAATTTTTTAAATCTCTGGAGGAATAGGCTACAAAACCATTTGTTACACCACCGGTTCCATACATATAATAGGTATCCGAGTTGTCGTCGAATATTATATAGGGATCGCCAAATGGCACATCCAACGGGTTTACCGGCTTTACTTGCGCTTCTGCACTTAGGAAACACACCACTAAAAACATCAATAAGTTAACTATCTTTATCATAATCTCTGTTTAGAAATAAACAACGTATAATCTATGCTTTTCTTCTCAAAAACTCGGAATCTCTTTTTGGTTTTGCGAAGGTTCTCCTAGGTGAACAATCGGCCATCCGTCTTCCCAATGTACTTCATCCAACATCAGCACTCTCCGTGAGGTACCGTTCTTCAATTTATCTTGCTCCTTTCTTATGGCATGATATAATATCCAATCTTTGCCCCCTTTATCCGTAAATATACGAGAATTATGTCCAGGTCCGGCATAAATATCGTTTCCTTTCATGGCAACAGTACCGCTTTTTCTATCCCGAAGGTCGTTTCCCTCTTTGTCATAATACGGTCCTAACAGATTTTCGGATCTGCCTACTAATACGTGATATTTACTATTAGCTCCATCACAACAACTTCCTTTTGAACCAAAAAAATAATAGTAACCATCCTTTTTGTGGATCATGACAGCTTCGAAATCACCGGCTGCAATTTTAGTCGTCTCCTGCAAGCTTTTCACCTTTGTAGCCTTGTCTTTCAATTTCACCGCAAAAGTTCCCTGCTTGGCACTCCTATCAAAGCTCCCCCAAAAAAGATATTCCTTACCATCTTCTTCCATGTAAAACGGATCGATCGAATTCGGCACGTCTATTTCTTTACTTGTAAATAATTTCCCTTGGTCCACAAAGGGTCCTTTAGGACTATCGGCAATAGCTAGACCAATGCCGGGATTATCATCGCCCCAAGTAGACATCGAATAATAGAGATAATATTTATCGTGTATGTAATTGATATCCGGCGCCCATAACCAACCCTCCTTTTTCCACGTTGGCTTTTGTTGAAAAGCTTCACCCACATAAGTCCAATCCGACAAATTAGTGGATTCCAAAATAGGCACCAAGCGAGCAGCATTTCCATCAGCCCAATTGTCTTCCGTACCATATGCATAAAACAACCCCGTCTGTTCGTCATGTACGATCGTGGGATCTGCGAGTACAGGTTCAAACACCGGATTTGTAAAATATTTGTTTTTTGCCTTGTCTGATGGATCTTTAACCATACCGGAATTTGCACAGCTCCAACAGGCAACAGAAAGCAAAAAAACCGGGAGAAAGCCTAACTTCTTATTTAGCATCAAAATTGTCTTATTCTTTAATAATGATTATTCTTAAATTATACACCTACCAAAAGTCTATAATCGTCTCTAAACATTATGTACATTTTGTGTCAATAAATACTTAAATTGTCTCATTAAAAACAGAAAGCTGATAAAACGTTGAGTTTAGCTTACTTTTGATCTGTAGCTGTATCCATGTCCAGATTTAGAAACGTCGTTGTATTGATATTTGTGCTATACGCTTTAGGTGGGTATAGCCAAATGTACTATTTCAATCATTACACAGTAGATCAGGGGTTGTCTAATAATTCCATTTTGTGTTCGGTACAAGACGAAGATGGATTTTTATGGTTCGGCAGCAAAAATGGTTTGAATCGGTTTGATGGTAACCAGTTCAAAATTTATCAAAGCGACCCTTCTATGCAGAATGGGTTGGAGAGCAACTTCATCCGACAGCTATTGGTGTATAAAGACCATACGATTTGGGTAGGCACCGATCAAGGGATTTATATTTTCGACAAAGAGAAAGAACAATTCCACATCTTCCGTGACGATATACGCGGTGAAGTTTTATCTATCCAGAAAGACCATAATGAACAGATATGGTTTGTGGCCAACCTCACACTATACCATTATCAACCAGCGACCGACGAACTACGCCAGTTGACCAAGCCACGCGATTTTTTTGTTTCAGCCGTAACAATAGACAGTTCGGGAAATACTTGGTATACGACCCATAGGGGACGCTTATTTTGTGTACAGAATCAGCGTGAGATCAACCTCAACGAAGCTCTTGAAGCAAAAGACATTTGGGTGGAAAAACTGTATACGGACAAACAGGGATATATCCTGGCTGGGACAAGAAACCATGGACTGTTGCGCATTTCACCTCATGATCTGTCGGTTGAACGTATTCTCCAGACAAGTACGGAAAGCAAAAGTCTTTTTGTTCGGGATATCCTCCATTTGAATCAGGAATATTGGGTAGCAACGGAATCAGGAATATTTATATATGATACGAAAACCGGTCTCACCAAAAAACTCAGTTATGAGAATGACAATCCCTGGAGTCTTTCGGACAACGCAGTGTATACCTTATGCCGCGATCACGAAGGAGGGTTATGGGCAGGCACTTATTTTGGCGGTCTAAATTACTATCATCCCCAATTGGATTTGTTTGAAAAAATATTCCCCCGAAGTCAAAAGCCATCCATTTTAGGGTATGCTGTTCGTGAAATGGAAGAGGATCGGCATGGAAATATTTGGATAGGTACTGAAGACAAAGGTCTCAGTTGTTGGAATCCCCACCTCGGAACTTTTGCACACTACGGTATTGCAGAAGGGCTATCCCATAACAACATCCACGGGTTACTGTTGGTAGGTGACACCCTATTAATCGGCACCTTTGATAAAGGGCTCGACTTATTTGACACTCGCCGCAAAAAGTTAATTGCACATTACGATAGCTATAACACCAACAACAGTCTCCGGAGTAACTTCATTTACCATATCTACAAAACCCGATCAGGAACCATCTACCTTGCGACAGTTCGGGGGTTACATATTTTTGATCAGAAAAAAGGAACTTTTACACTGTCCACTAAAGTCCCTAACTATATTTTTTATACAACCATTTTTGAAGATTCGCAAGGTAATATCTGGTTGGGAACATGGCGGGATGGACTATTTAAATACGACCCTGCTACAGATCAAACGAGTCGATATACGCATGACATACAACAGCCTTATTCCTTAAATAGCAATAGAGTAAACCACATTCATGAACTTTCTACGGGGGCGATATGGGTAGCAACTGAAAACGGAATTGCTATTCTAAATGAAAATAAAAAAGATTTTAACAGAATTACCACTGCCGATGGTCTTCCCAGCAATCTCATTCTCACGCTTACGGAAGATTCTTTTCACACTCTTTGGATATCAACGTCGCATGGGCTTGTCAGTTATCATATACAAACCGGCAGTATGCAAATATACAACAGAGAAAGAGGGATAATTGGATTACAATTTAATTACAACTCGGTATTAGACACTGATAACTTCATCTATTTTGGAGCACTTGGTGGGATGATCCGATTCAATCCGAAGCTTATTCAACGTCATTCTGCTCCTTCAAAAATTCCTATTTATTTTACTCGTCTTCAAGTACAGCACAAGGAAGTTCTCGCGTCCAACCCCAATACTATTTTGGATACCGCTATTGCCTATACACATGCCCTTACCTTGGAGCATGACCAATCGACTTTCAGTATTGAGTTTGCAGCTATGACATTCCTCTCTCCACAATCAAAGGTATATCGCTATAAACTTGATGGATATGATAACAGATGGATTACCTTACAAAACAGCAATACGGCTTATTTCACACAGGTACCGGCGGGCAAATACACGCTTCGCGTGCAATTGACAGAAATTGATGGTACTCCTCTGTCTCTTGAAAAAACACTTCACATCACTATCCGCCCTTCTATATGGTTGTCTCCTTTTGCCTACATCTGTTATGGGTTGGCTATATTGCTTATCATCGGGTATATACTTTGGAGCTACGACAGAAATATCAAAGAAAAAAACCGAAAACGTTTGGAGGCACTTAAAATCCATCGTGAAAGAGCTTTGTACAAAGCGAAAATTGATTTCTTTACCAATATTGCCCATGATATCAAAACACCGCTTACATTAATAAAAGCTCCATTGGAAAAGATAATGTCTAAAATTGATGGGCAATCTCCATTAATCAAGTGGTTACATACGATAGAACGAAATACTAACAAATTGGTCTTGATGACCAACCAATTGTTGGATTTCAGAAAAATCGAGTCGGATAGTTTTAAATTGTATTTTACACCTGTACATATTAACCAGCTCCTAAAGGAAATCGTTGTTGATAACAACACGCTCATCCATTACAAAAAGATTAAATTATCTTGGCAATTAAATGCTCCCGAGCCGTTAACACTCGACAGGGAAACCGTATCAAAAATTATAACCAATCTATTAAGCAACGCGATAAAATATACACGTGACTATATTCATATAACAACCGAAGTTATTGCTGATAAGCAGCTGAGGATTACCTTCAAAAATGATGGAAATCTAGTCCCAAAAGAAGAGATCGAAGATGTCTTCAAACCATTTTATAGAGCAAAAAAACATGCGGATAAAGCCGAAGGCACCGGTTTGGGCTTATCACTCGCGCGGTCGCTCGCCGAACTGCACGGAGGTACACTCCTTATGCAGCTGGATGAAAATGAAAACATATTTATCCTTACATTGCCGCTTCAAGACAAATCTTAAACTTTATAATATTGCTCCCAACCTTTTGCTGGTGGTGGCCCTACCAATAATGCATTTGCAAATTTATCATTGACAATTTCTTTTTTTACTGGATCGAATTCTATTTTGGTGTTTAGTCGTTGTGTAATGACGCCCAGGCAAAATACTTGACTTAACGGCCCTGCTATCTCGAAAGGAGATCTGGTTTTCTCTTCGCCTTTGCAAGCTTTCAAAAAGTTTGCAAAATGGTTTGACGGTGATGGAGGAACTTCCGGAAGCTTATTCGCTAAGTCCTTCGCTTTCGATTCGGGGATAATTTGTAGCGTACTCGCGTGCGACCCGCCTTTAAATGTTAGGTCTTTCCCGTAGATAATCTTTCCCGGATTGAGTTTTGCAGGCTCAATATCTCCTGTACTTGGCGGCGGGATGTTAGGATCCAGACCAGAAACGCCATAGCCCTCTGGTATTTTAGGTAGGTTATCCAATCCGTCGTACCAAGTGATGTCTAAAGCTGGCATCTTTTTACGTTTCGGAAAATGAAATTTAATAGTAGATGACATTGGGAAAAAGAAAGCGTTATGTCCTTCCAAGTACGTAGCTTCAACTTGGCTTGGCAGACCAAGTTCCAGAAACTCATGCGCTGTATCAAGAATATGTGCCCCCCAATCGCCTAATGCGCCCATACCGAAATCATACCAACAACGCCATTGACCATTCACAAAGTCTTTATTATAGCTATGCCCTAATGTTTGCATTTGCCACAATTCCCAGTCCAAGGTATTCGGGATCTTTTCTGCAGGCGGAAAATTTTTGATATTCGTATCCCATCCGTGCCATCGACGTGGCATATTCATGTGGGCATCAATTCTAGTTACATCTTTAATGATTCCCGCATCTTTCCAAGCTTTAAACTGGAAGTAATTCGCTTCTGAATGTCCTTGGTTACCCATTTGCGTGACTACCTTGCTATGCTTTTTCGCTTTTTGCATCATCAATTCCACTTCCCAGAACGTCTGTGCCATCGGCTTCTCGACATATACGTGTTTACCTAATTCCAAGGCCGTCATGGTGATTGCAAAATGGGCAAAATCCGGCGTGCCAATTGATACCGCATCAATTTGATTTCCCATCTTATCAAACATTTCTCTAAAATCCTGGTATCTCGGGACATTTGGAAACATCTTTAAAATCTCCTGCGTATGTTTGGCGTTCATATCTACATCGCAGAGTGCTACAATGTTACAAAGCCCTGTTTTGTACAAATCCCGGATAATTTCCCCTCCACGGAATCCCACACCTATACAGGCCAGATTCACGCGTTCATTGGCAGAAGCAAACGGGATTTTTCCTAACAGACTATTGGATAGTATCACGCCACCGCCTACCATAGCAGCACGGCTAATAAAACTACGACGCGAAAGGTAATGGTTCATATTCTAATTTTTTACAGGTAATTACTTCGATTTTTTAATTTTGATATTTCTAAACGAAACGTTGTCTCCATGATCCTGCAAGAGAATGTGTCCCTGCTCAGCTCCCCCAAAATTCTCCCAATCCTTATATTTACTCTTTGCTACCAAATCAAGATATTCTTCGGATCCACGCTTATATTCTACCATTTTAGCACCATTTAAATAATGCGTTACGGTTCCGTCTTCAGAAACTAGTATTCTTCCACGATTCCACTCTCCTATAGGTCTACGAGAACGTGCATCACTGTTTGAAGTTATTAAATCATATAGAGAAGCCAACGTACGGTTTCCGTCGCGTCCCATTTTTGCATCTGGATGCAGTTTGTCATCCAAAATCTGGTATTCCAATCCAATCGCTGACCCTTCGGTTTTTTCTTTCAGTGTCACAAAATACTTTACACCACTATTAGCACCAGGTGTCATCTTGAATTCAAAAGAAAGATCAAAAACGGCATATTGATCACGTGTGATAATATCCCCTCCATTTGTTGATTCCCCTCCATCAGATTTCAATACCGTAATTTCACCATTACCTACTTCCCAACCTTTCTCAGGAAAGGCATCACCATGCACGCTACGCCATTTGTCGGCTGTGTTGCCATCGAAAAGCAATTCAACACCGGATTTCTTCTCGGCATCGCTCAAATCATTGGGTTTAAGGTTTACGACAAATACATCTTCCGGAAAATCTGTTGGTTTCAGGTCTTCTGTTTGTATACGGATATTTTTGAAGTACACTTTCTGGCCATCCAAGCGGTCTGGAATGCTGTGCACCTGTAAACCGATGAAACCGGATTTGTCGAGCGTATCAATAACATACGCCGTCGGAATATCATTCACCCAGACGCGCAGATCATCCCCTATGGCTTCGATACGGTAATGATTATATTCATTGACTTTGTACGCTGTTTTGGCTTTTTCGTTAAGATCCAATGGGTACAGCCACATACGGCGTGCTTCGTCGTAAATACCTCCTGCCCAAGCCCTTGGCGTCGGATCCACCTCTACTTGTCTACCATACACCCTCCCTTTGCCGTTATTCCCATTCGGGTCGATATGACTGCGGGTCTGGATACCCGAATTCGTTTCGGTACCCTCCAATTTAATATCAACCTCTAATATAAAATCCCCGTATTCCTTCTCGGTAATCAAGAATGAATTTGGCGTTCCCTTGGTCATCGTACCTACAATAACGCCATCTTCAACGGTGTATGGCGCGTCTCCGCCTACTGATTTCCATCCTTCTAGTGTCTTACCGTCAAAAAGATCTATCCATTTACCTCCGTTTTGCGCTTCGCTCGGGGATTGACAGGCAGCAAATCCGATAGCGGTAGCGACTAAAAATTTTGATATTGTGTTCATTTCTTAGTATTTATTAGATATTAGTATTTATTATACTTTTGGTAATTTATAACCATTATGGTATTTCGCCAATAGGTAGTCATTCGCTTTTTTATCTGTAAATTTACGTTTCGTACGATCCCAATACAATTTTTCACCAGTTCGGTAGGCGATATTCCCCATTTGAGAAAATACAGCAATATGTGCTCCGACCTGAATAGGTGCATTAACCAACGTATGATCTTTTTTTGCTATAGCTTGGACAAAGTTTTTCATGTGCGTATCCAAACCGTTATCTTTAGGTTTTTGAAGTGCGACGGCTTCCATTTTTCCTTTTTCGGCAATAACTTCCCAACCGCCCCTATTCAATACCAACGTGCCATTATCTCCGATAAATGCCACACCATGATTTCTGCCATACGGCCCGAGGCTAATACCTATAGCATGTTCCCATTGAATACTAAAATCTTCAAATTCATAAACAACACTCAACGTATCCGGTGTTTCCGAAGCGCCATTTGGATCTGCATATTTACCTCCTGATGCCATGACCGACACAGGATCTGATACCTTCATGCCCAGTAGCGCGTAGTCCAGCATGTGTACACCCCAATCGGTCATGAGTCCACCGGCATAGTCCCAAAACCAACGAAATTCAAAATGAAATCTATTGGGGTTAAATGGACGTTTTGTGGCGGGGCCTAACCACAGATCATAATGTACACCTTCCGGAACAGGAATATCAGGCTTCTGTTGGATTGTCTTTTTCCAATCCACATAAGACCAAGCCTTTACTGTTCTAATTTTCCCTAATCTTCCAGAGTGTACAAAATCGATGGCATCCCGAAAATGTTGCTGACTGCGTTGCCATTGACCGACCTGAACAATACTGGAACTATTATCAACAGCTTTCACCATGATATCGCATTCTTGTACTGAATTGCCGATAGGCTTTTCGAGATATACATGCTTTCCTGCTTTCACTGCATCTATAAGCTGCAGGCAATGCCAATGATCTGGCGTGGCTATAATAACAATGTCCACTATATCCCCTTCCAGCATATCTTTATAGGAGACGAACGTCTTCACATCAATTCCGCGTTCGGACAATTCAAACGTACGTTTCTTTAACACGTTTTCATCCGCATCACACAGTGCGGTACAGCGAACGTTTGGTTGCTTTAAAAGTGCATTTAAGTTTGACCATCCCATTCCATGTACTCCAATCAATCCTACCCTAAGCTCCGTTTGGTTGGCAAAAGCTGTAGAAAAAGGTATAAAAGCTGATGCTGCAAAAATGGATGAAATCTTTATAAAATCTTTTCTGTTCATTTAGCGCGTTCTTTTTCCGATTTCAAGAAATTCAATCTTACTATTCGGGTCTACAATTAACCCAAATGTAAAGAATATCGAACGCACTTTCTGTACTCGTAATATTTAATTTACGAAAACGTTGTAATTTATGCAATGGATTAATTATACCTCTGTCGGCATTGAAATGTCGTGCGTATAAGGAATTCTACAATAATTCCGTTCCGTTAGAAGGAATGACCTTGATAGCCGTCAATTCCAGATCAAACTGTTTCTGATAAATAGGTGCCAATCGATCAACCAATAAATCTTGGAAAGATTTCTTCACTAAGTTTATAGTACAACCACCAAAACCGCCACCCATCATTCGCGCGCCTATCACCTCTGGAAAAGATTTCACATAGTCTACCAAGAAATCAAGTTCGCGACAGCTTACTTCATACTCCTTACTTAATCCTTCATGTGCGCGAAACATTTGCCTGCCTACTGTTTCCAAATCGCCCTGTTCCAATGCTTCACATGCACTATTCAACCGTTCATTCTCTTCTACAACAAACCGACATTTGACATATACATCCATATCCACTGGCTTAACATGACTTTCCAGCATATCCAAAGTCATATCACGTAAGCTCTTCACCTCCGGAAATTGTTGTTGTACCAAACGGACACCTTCTTCACAGGAAGCTCGTCTGTCGTTATAAGCGGACGAAGCAAGAGAATGTTTTACATTGGTATTCAATAATAAGATTGCATAATCGCCTAATTCCAATGGTTTATAAGAAAACGAAAGATCTCGGCAATCCAGCTTTACTACATGATCGGCCTTGCTCATTACGGATGCAAACTGATCCATAATGCCACATTTTACGCCGGCATACGTATGTTCAGCCTGCTGCCCTATTTTTGCAATATCGACGCGTCCTATTTCCAAATCAAAGAGTACGTTGAGTGCAAAACCCGCAGCACACTCCAGTGCTGCTGAGGATGACAGTCCAGCCCCCAAAGGAACATCACCATCAATATACATATCAAACCCTCTTAACATAGCTCCTCTTAACTGAAGCTGATGCACTACGCCAAGCACATAGTTAGGCCAGCCCTGTTCTACAGGTTGTATCTCGCTTATTGGAATTTCAAAATATGCTTTAAAATCTTCTGCATATAAACGGATGATATCGTCGTCTCGCTTGCCTACACCCACATAAATCGCTTTATCGATTGCTGTGGGAAGCACAAAGCCTTCGTTGTAATCCGTATGTTCGCCAATAATGTTAATTCTTCCCGGCGAACGTATTACGTGTACAGGGGCATATCCAAAAACGGTTGTATATCTTTCTTCTATTTGTTGTTTAGAAATCATGTATTTATCCTTTGTAATGAATCGTAGATTGTTGTTTTAGTGTGTTTGCTGCTTGTTCGGGCGTAATATCACGTTGCGGTGTAGCCAACATCTCATAGCCTACCATAAATTTTTTGACGGTAGCGGAACGCAATAACGGTGGATAAAAATGCATGTGCCAATGCCATTCGGGATGTTCCCCCATATTTACGGGCGATTGGTGCATACCTGCCGAGTAAGGAAAAGACGTCTTAAAAATATTATCGTAACGAATCGTTAACTCTTGTAATGTACGCGCAAAGTCTTCTTTCTCGTCTTCTGTAAATTCTAAAATTGAAGATACCGGACGTTTGCTGACAATCATCGTTTCGTAAGGCCAAGCAGCCCAGAAAGGAACAAGGGCTACAAAATGTTCGTTATTGATAATGATACGTTCATCTTTCTTCAATTCAAGTGCCACATAATCTTGAAGAAGTGTACGTCCATGCTGTTGAAAATAAGCTTTCTGCTGTGTACTCTCTTTTTCTATCTCTACAGGCAATGAGCTTTCAGCCCAAATCTGACCATGTGGATGTGGATTACTACACCCCATGATACTGCCTTTATTTTCAAATATCTGAATATACTTTATCCATTCTTTTGCGGACAGCTCTCTGAATTCCTTTTGCCAAAGATCCACTACTGCTTTGATGGCCAGCAAATCCATTTGGGGAAGGGTCAAATCATGGCGAGGCGAAAAGGAGATGACTTTACATATCCCTCTTTCGGATTCAGCAATGAGCAAGTTTTCCTCATCAAATTGCTCGATGGATGTTTCTTCCAATAAAGCCGAAAAGTCATTAACAAATACGAAACTATCTTTGTAATCGGGGTTTTGTGTACCGTCTGCGCGTTTATTACCTGGGCATAAATAACACTTTGGGTCGTACTGTGGACGATTGTCCGGTGCTAAATCCTCGACCTGTCCTTGCCAAGGGCGTTTACTACGATGTGGAGAAACAAGAATATAATCTCCTGTTAAAAGATTCTTACGTTTGTGTGGTTGTTCTGCAAAATCTAACATGGTTTAAGGTTATATTTTTATAAATATCACCTTTTTTTTGCAAAATCAAAATAGAAAGGACATAAAAGTGTCAATATTACACTTTATGTTATTCACCAGTAGCTAAGAAAGAATTGGCTTTTCTCCTTTTATCAATTCAAAAACAGTAATTTCTGGCAAAATTCCTACACGTCCGGGATATCCTAAAAACCCATAACCTACGTTTACGTAGAGTTTTTGATTTTGCTCCTCATAAAGCCCAGCCCATTCTTTATATACGTATTTGGCGGGGCTCCACTGGAAATGTTCTCCACGAACGCCGAACTGCATTCCATGTGTATGTCCTGCAAACATGACATCAACATCGGTATCTAATACCTGTGCTCGCCAATGCGATGGATCATGTGATAGCAGCAACTTCACGGGAGATTCTTCCGTTCCCATCAGTGCCTTTTTCAAATCCCCTTTCTTCGGAAAACGACCTGTACCCCAGTTTTCCACTCCAACAATGGATATCTTCTCGTTATTCACCTCTATATCGCGATTCTCATCCAACAGCAAATCCCACCCCATTACCTTATGTGTTTCTTTGAGGTTTTTCAAGTTTTTACGCTTTGCTGCAGAATCCTCTCTACCAAAATAGTAATCTCCGTAATCATGATTCCCCAATACGGAATACACCCCTAAATCTGCTTTTAGCTTCGTAAAAATATCTTGATAATCCCGCATTTCGGAAGCAACATTATTGACTAGATCGCCTGTAAAAAACACGGCGTCGGGCTTTTCTCCCATCAACATTTCTATGCCGCCCAATACCGCTTTCTTATTATAAAAAGAACCCGAATGTACATCCGATATTTGTGCGACGCGCATGCCATGAAAGGATGCTGGTAGATTAGGTAAATACAGTTTCTGACGAATGACTTTATAATCATACCCGCCGGAAATCATACCCCATGACAAAGGAAATATAGGCAATGACGCTACCAGTATTCCGGATTTAGTTAAAAACTCTGAACGGGAAATACCATTCACCGGTTTTTCTGGTAAGGGTTCCGAAAGTTCTTCTACCCGCTCTGGTAAACTTTCGTTTCTGCGCGGTGAGAAAAGCTTTGCTACCCAAATCCCACCCCGACGAATATCGTCGAGAAGCAAGACGACAATGAAAATAAACTTACTAGCCGCCGTCATGAAAAACGCGACTAAAATAACCGATCTATATGCTAACGGAAGGTTGAACTTTGCCGAGATATAGAGTCCTAATAAAAGGGCAATAGAATAGCCCCACCACATTACCGAAAACCACTTTGTTTTCGCTACTTTAATTTTCGTCGCTCGTAAAGCAAAGAAAATATAAAAGTCAAAAACAAGCAGCAATATTGCGTTAAATATTAACATATTAATCTTTTTATCCTTGTGCTAATCGTTTCAGCACATTAATCCATTTGGGGTCGTCATTCAAACTTTCTACCATCGTGATCTCTTCTCCTCCTAGCGACTTAAACTCATTTGCATATTCCACCCGAATTTCATCCAATGTTTCTATACAATCTGCTACAAAAGCTGGGCTAAACACCAATAGTTTTTTATATCCTTGCTCCGCCATCTGGTGCAAAGTATCTGATGTATAGGGCTGAATCCATGGCGTCTTTCCTAAGCGCGACTGGAAGCAAACCGAATATCGCTCTTTTGAGAGACCCAATTTTGTCGCTATTGCGCGCGATGTCGCGTAACACTGTGACAGATAACAATGTGCTTTTTTGTTCTCTTTACAGGAACCGCAGCCCGAGTCCGGGCATTTTAGCGCGCCTGTAGGATCGACCTTACCAAGCTGTCTCACAGGCAATCCGTGATAGCTGAATAGCACATGGTCATATTCTTCGATGGGATATTGACGTCCATGATTGGCATACGTCTCGCACATTTCTTCGTCATCGCAATAATTACTAACGAAAGTTACCTGCGGAAAGTATTGCCAGCCCCGCATTATCTCCATTACTTTATCAATCACCGAGCCTGTTGTTGCGGAAGCATATTGCGGAAAAAGAGGAATCACCCGAATAGACTCCAACTTCATCGTTTCCATTTTTTTCAGTACCGAAGCGATAGATGGGTTTTGGTAGCGCATCGCCAACTCCACATGGTAATCCTCTCCCAATTCCTGTTGCAGCAGATCACGTTGCAATTCACTGTAATACATTAGAGGAGACCCTGTTTTTTCGTCCCATATGGTACGATAGGTTGCGGCTGAAAGTGGAGCACGTTTTGGAACAATCGCTCCTTTCACCAATAATGTACGCCCTAGATATGGAATATCCATCACCCGAGGATCCATTAAAAACTCTGTCAAATACCTACGCACATCAGCTGTTGTAGGGTTGTCCGGTGTGCCTAGTTGCACCAAAAGAACTCCTTTTGTAGCGCTCTTATTCATTTCGTACAAAAATAACCATAAATTACAGGGAAGAAGGGAAAACCCAGATAATATGAGAATAACATGACCGAGCCTAAAACTGCTCGAGTGTTTGTTTTACATTTTTCATGAGCCACATGGGCGTCGATGTAGCACCACAAATCCCCACGGTGTCGTTAGGTTCGAATAGCGTTTCGTCCAATTCTGCTGGGTCAGAGATAAAATAGCTTTGGGAATTTGCTTGTCTGCACACATCATAAAGTACTTTTCCATTGGAAGATTTCTTACCGGATACAAATACAATCTTATCGTATTGACGGGCAAAATCACCTAAATCTTCGTAGCGATTGGACACTTGCCGACATATCGTATCGTTGGCTTTTACTTCATAGCCTCGATTTTGCAACTCTTCTTTAATAGCATAAAATTTATCGACGCTTTTTGTGGTTTGGCTATACAAGGTAAAAGATGAAGGAAGTTCGACATGATCCAATTCTTCTAAGTCTTGAAACACGATTGCTTCATTGTTTGTTTGCCCTTGTAGTCCGATTACTTCTGCATGACCATGTTTGCCAAAAATCAAGATTTTTTCCTGTCCGTCATAAGAGGTCTTGATCCTGTTTTGTAGTTTAAGCACCACTGGACACGAAGCGTCAATAAGCGTAATATTGTTCTCTAATGCCGTACGATATGTTTCAGGAGCTTCTCCATGCGCACGAATCAAAACTTTCTCATTCTGTAGATTGGCTAAATCTCCATGCCCGATAATACGCAGGCCTTTTGCTTTTAAGCGGGCTACTTCTTCGTCATTATGAACAATATCGCCCAAACAATATAAATATCCATCTTCTTCCAGGATTTCTTCCGCCATATCAATAGCATAAACAACACCAAAACAGAAGCCGGAGTCTTTATCAATAGTTACTTGAAGATCTTTAGCCATACTTTACAAAAGTAAAGATTATTTTGTTAATAACCTCTTCCACCAAGACTTCTTAATACCCACGTACCATCGACTATTTTCTTCTTTTACGGGAAATACGTCGATATAGTTCCCTTGCCCTTCATCACCCTTTCCGGTTTGCAAATCGAATCGATGTCGATGATAAGAACAAACTAATTTTTCACCTTCACACCAACCGAGGCTGAGATCGGCTCCTGCATGTGGACAACGACTCGAGGTAGCATAAAGCTTTCCGTTCAATAAAACGATGCAAAGCTTTTTACCTCCGACCTCCGCTCTCTCAATTTTCCCTTCTTCGCGAGGTTTCTTTATGGCAAACCATTCTATGTTATCCTTCTCCATACCTAAAGATAATAAAATTGTAATGACTGTTAATTGCATTAAAATAAAAAAGAGACGCCTAGGCGTCTCTTAAAAATATCAATAAATCGTTAGACTCTTAATCTATTGGAATTTCTTTGCATTTATCTTCCGTTCGTTTTCTGTTAGGTAGATTTTACGCAAACGGATGGATTGCGGTGTCACTTCGATATATTCATCTGCTTGGATATATTCCATACATTCTTCTAATGAAAATTTAATAGCAGGTGCGATACGCACGTTATCGTCTGAACCAGATGCCCGCATATTCGTCAATTGCTTTCCTTTTGTCACGTTGATTGTTAGGTCATTATCCCGGATATGCTCTCCCAGGATTTGACCTTCGTAGATATCTACTCCCGGATCAACGAAGAAACGTCCACGGTCTTGCAGCTTGTCAATGGAATACGCCGTGGTTGTACCTGTATCCAACGAAATTAATACGCCTGCCAAACGACCTGGAATGGTTCCTTTCCAAGGCTCATATCCTTTTAGACGATGTGCCATGACTGCTTCACCAGCAGTAGCCGTCAACACATTATTCCGCAATCCGATGATACCTCTGGATGGAATAGAGAATTCCAAGTGTTGCATTTCTCCTTTGGTTTCCATCACCAGTAGCTCCCCTTTACGTTGGGTAACCAGCTCGATCACTTTCCCTGACACATCTGCAGGAACATCGACAACCATATCTTCGATCGGCTCACATTTCACGCCGTCAATTTCTTTTACGATTACTTGCGGTTGCCCCACTTGTAATTCGTATCCTTCGCGGCGCATCGTTTCAATCAATACCGATAAGTGCAGAATACCACGACCATACACCAACCAAGCATCTGGAGATTCCGTAGGCACGACACGCAAAGCCAAGTTCTTCTCTAATTCTTTCTGCAAACGATCGTAAATATGACGAGAAGTCACAAACTTACCTTCTTTACCAAAGAATGGGGAGTTATTAATTGTAAATAACATGTTCATCGTAGGCTCATCGATGTGGATCACCTCCAATTGCTCTGGATTTTCAAAATCAGCTATCGTGTCTCCAATTTCAAAGCCTTCTATACCAACTACCGCACAAATGTCGCCAGCTTGTACTTCCGATACTTTAGCTCGGCCTAAACCTTCAAATATCTGCAATTCCTTTACGCGGGATTTTACAACTTTTCCATCACGTTTCACTAAGGAAACAGGTTGGCCTTCTTTGATCGTACCACGTGCTACACGTCCGATAGCGATACGGCCAACAAATGTAGAGTAGTCTAACGACGTGATCTGCATCTGCAAAGTACCTTCGGAAATTTTAGGTGCCGGTATATGTGAAACGATAGCTTCTAATAAATCTGTGAAATCTGTTGTAGGCTGCTTCCAGTCTGTAGACATCCAGCCTTGTTTAGAAGAACCATATAATACCGGGAAATCCAGCTGCTCTTCCGTCGCTCCCAAGTTGAAAAATAGATCGAATACTTGTTCGTAGACCTCGTCCGGGCGACAGTTTTCTTTATCTACTTTGTTCACGACGACGATAGGTTTGATCCCCAATGCCAATGCTTTCCCCGTAACAAAACGAGTTTGTGGCATCGGACCTTCAAACGCGTCTACCAATAATACCACTCCATCTGCCATTTTCAATACACGCTCCACTTCTCCACCGAAATCGGCGTGACCGGGCGTATCGATAATGTTGATTTTGGTATCTTTATATCTTACGGATACGTTTTTGGACACAATCGTGATACCGCGTTCACGTTCCAGGTCATTGTTATCCAAAATCAATTCTCCCGTATTTTCGTTATCTCTGAATTGATTTGTATAATGTAGGATTTTGTCAACGAGGGTTGTTTTACCGTGGTCAACGTGTGCGATGATCGCAATATTTCTGATGTTTTGCATTGAGCGATAATGTATTATAAAAAATTTGAGGTGCAAAGTTAATCATTTTGCACCTCAAATTTTTATTTTTAACTACAATAATTTATTATTTTATTACCTTGAGGTCTTTCCCTACTTTCGTAAAAGCGGCAATAGCCTTATCTAGGTGCTGTTTATCGTGTGCGGCGGAAAGTTGTACACGGATTCGGGCTTTACCTTGCGGCACGACAGGATAATAAAAACCTATTACATAAATACCCTCTTCCAACATCTTAGCAGCAAACTCCTGTGCCAATTTAGCGTCGTAAAGCATCACCGGAACAATCGGATGAAAACCGGGTTTAATATCAAAACCAGCTTCCGTCATCTTTTCACGAAAATATTTCGTGTTATTTTCGAGTTTATCACGAAGCTCGGTTGTTTCACTCAACATATCCAATACGGCGACAGAAGCGCCTGCAATTGCCGGAGCCAGCGTGTTCGAAAACAAATATGGGCGTGAGCGTTGGCGTAACATATCAATAATTTCTTTACGTCCTGAAGTGAAACCACCCGAAGCACCACCCAATGCCTTACCTAGGGTTCCCGTGATAATATCCACACGGTCTATCACATCAAAGAGCTCGTGTGTTCCCCGACCGGTTTTTCCTATAAAACCGGAACAGTGAGATTCATCAATCATTACCAAGGCTTCATATTGGTCTGCTAGGTCACATATCTTATCCAACGGTGCAATAGAACCATCCATGGAGAACGCTCCGTCGGTTACAATAATTTTATGGCGAGCTCCCGAAGCCGCTTTCAATTGCACTTCCAAATCTTCCATATCACAGTTTTTATATCGGAAGCGCTGTGCCTTACATAAACGCACGCCATCTATAATAGATGCATGGTTCAGTTCATCGGATATAATAGCATCTTCCGCACTAAGCAATGGCTCAAAAACACCACCGTTTGCATCGAACGCTGCTGCATATAAAATGGTATCTTCTGTACCTAAAAATTCGGATATTTTACGTTCTAATTCTTTATGAACATCTTGTGTTCCACAGATAAAACGGACGGACGACATACCATAACCATATTGATCAACCGCTTTCTTTGCCGCTTCTATCACTTTCAGGTGAGACGACAACCCTAGATAATTGTTCGCACAAAAATTGATGACTTCCTGCCCTGTATTAACTTTGATGTCCGCTCCCTGCGGTGTCACTATAATACGTTCTTCCTTATACAGACCTGCTTCTTTAATCGCTGCAAGCTCTTTTTCCAATGCTGGTTTTAATGTTTTGTACATATTTATCCTCCCTTAATCTTCACGAAGATAAGGGGATATTTTGGAATACGACGTATGAAATCGTTTGCTCAATTTTACTCATACCGCAAAGCCTCCACAGGGTCTAGTTTAGAAGCCTTTGAAGCGGGATAATAGCCGGACAACATCCCCACTCCGACACATACGGACATTCCTAAAACCGCCCATTTCCACGGAATAATAAAGTCTGCTCCTAAAGCCAACGCCAATAAGTTGCCTATGGCAATACCGACGACAATACCTACAATCCCCCCAAGCACGCAAATAACAATGGCCTCCATTAAGAATTGCTTCCGAATAACGGCAGGAGTTGCTCCAATTGCCTTGCGCACACCGATTTCACGTGTCCGTTCGGTTACAGAAACCAACATGATGTTCATCAGACCAATCGAAGCTCCAACTAATGTTATAAAGGCGATAACAACAGCACCCAAGGTCACGTAAGCAAGATTCTGCATCAGTATCTGCGCCACCGCATCGGATTTAACAATTTCAAAGTCGTTTGTTTGTTTAGCCGTCAATCCCCTAATTTTGCGAAAGGTTGCAATAGCCTCTCCTTCTGCCCCTTCCATTTTATAGGGGTCCGTAGTCATGACAGTAATCACATAGGAAGGGTTTCCCTGAGCCATCATAGCCCTTCCTCTTGATAAGGGAATAAAACACGTTTTATCCGATCCAAATCCCGCACTGGAGCCTTTGCTTTCCAATACTCCAATCACCGTAAACCGTTCTCCTCCTATGGTGATATATTCCCCTATCGGATTCTTATTATTTTTGAACAGTTTACCCTTGACCTCTTCACCTATAATCACCACACCGTGGGCATTCTCAACATCTTGCGTGGTAAAATCTCGTCCGTCTGAAAGCTTATATCCCGATGTCTGTAAATAATTATCATCAACACCTATTACTCCAATATTGGGATTTGTCTTCTCGGCCATATACTTAGCTGTCGCTCCCCACGTGACGTTTGCACTGAGTGAAACGATAGCGCTGTAGTCAAATCTTTCCTTAAACGCCAATGCATCTCGGTATGTAATGGACGGAAAAACTTTTGCCTGACTTCCGGAGGCACCAATCTGAACATTCACGCCACGATTACGGATATTGAACGAATTTGACCCCATAGATGAAAAGGAATTGGTCAGTGAGCTCTGCATGGCGTCGATGGAAGTCAATACACCGATAAGGGCCATGATGCCTATTGCAATGATCAGTGCTGTGAGAAAAGTACGCAACTTATTGCTTACAATGGATTGTAAGGCAAGTTTAACATTCTCACGGTAAGACATATTAACAGACATGGCGCGTTATTTCATCCAAAATAAACGAAATAATATGGAAAAACAAATAAATCAGTTTGCCAGTTGCCAAGTCTGGGTTCGGCCAATTAAAGAAAAACCTACATAGCCTCGCACAAGAAGTTTATTTCCTTCCCTGGTAATAGTACACTTATACGTTTTTCCATTTTTGGGATCTGTGATAGTTCCACCAGAAAACTCGTCACCTTTTTTTGTTATTCCACGGATAATCTCCAGACCTAATAAGGGTTGATTCTTGCGATCATCTTTACACTGAATACATTTATCGTTCTCTGGCTTAACGAGAAGCTTGCTAATTTTTCCGTAATATTTTCCATCTGCTTTCTGGAAAACCTCTACAATGGATTTCGCGTCTCCCGTTTCATCGTCTATGGTTTTCCATTTTCCGATTATATTCTGGTTGCTTTGTGCTACAGCATGAAGTCCAATCAGCATACTTAACCACACAAATAATATCTTCCTCATGTGTTTTTGTTTATAATTATTCCCTATGTTAAAGGTATCAAAAAGCATGCAGAAAATTGGCCATTAAACATATTAACCGTTAGAACAATTATACAATGTTTCGCTCCTGCTGTAACAAGGACGACAGGTTGTATTGTAGATCAACAACTTCTCCTATCACGATAATTGCCGGATGCGACATGCGCGCTTCTTGGCTAACTTTCACGAGGTCCTTGACTTTGCACACTACCTTCTTTTCATCTGTCCGAGAAACCTGCTGTATAATAGCTGCCGGTTTACTTCCTTTACCGTGCATCAGATATATTCTGGCGATTTCAGCTAGCTTGCGCATACCCATATATATGACGACGGTAGAATTACAGTGGACGGCCAATGAAAGGTCAGCCGTGATATCGCCGTCCTTTTTCATGCCTGCCAAGGCCCATATCCCTTCACTAACACCACGATGAGTCAACGGTATATCGCTCAGTCCGGCACCTTGCATGCTGCTAATTCCAGGTATATATTCGACATCCATCCCGAGCTCCTTTGCAACGAACCACTCTTCAAATCCCCTACCAAATATATAAGGGTCACCACCTTTTAATCTTACTACTTTTGAAAAACGTTCACAATAATAGGCAATTAAGGCATTTATATCTTCCTGCGGAACATATTTACCATAAGGATGTTTACCTACATATATTTTTTTGCATTTTTCAGAAGCTATATTTAACATTTCTTCATTAACCAGGTTATCATAAAGCAAAATTTCAGCATTTTTTATAGCTCTATATGCTTTTATAGTCAATAATTCCAAGTCACCCGGACCAGAACCAACTATTTTTAGACTTTTAACTATTTTTTTCATTTAAAAAACTTAAAAATTCACAATAAAACAATCAAAAATAAAAATTAACATGATATATATCATAAAATATTTGATTTTTTAATATAAAAATACATAAATTAGCAAAAGTAAATCACAAATAGTCGTTTTTTACCTCTAAATACCTGAAAAATGAAAACAAAAACAATAGTAATAATCGGAAATGGGATGGTCGGACATAGATTTTGCGAAAAATTACTTGAAAAAAATAGCAATTTTAAATTAATAGTGTTCGGAGAGGAACCAATCCGTGCTTATGACCGCGTACATCTTACCGACTACTTCGGAAAAAAGACATTGGATGACCTATTTTTATCAAAAAATCAATGGTATGACGAAAATAACATCGATTTATATCTCCATGATCCCGTAATCCATGTCAATACAACCGAAAAACATGTTGTTTCCCAAAAAGGTATCTGTCAGCACTATGATTATCTGGTTTTGGCAACAGGATCCTCGGCCTTTGTACCCTCTATTCCGGGAGTAGATAAGGAGGGTGTGTTTTTATACCGAACCATCGACGACCTTAATCTTATAAAAAGATACGCTGCAAACAAAGAGAAAGGCACTGTAATAGGTGGTGGGCTATTGGGCCTTGAGGCAGCCAAAGCATTGGTCGATCTAGGCATAAACGAGACGGCAGTTGTGGAATTTGCTCCACGGCTTATGCCCAGACAGATTGATGACATGGCCAGCAGCATATTGCAAAACAAGCTACAGGCACTTGGGTTGACCTGCTTCCTGCAAAAATCTACAACCCAAATACTAGGCAAAAATAAAATAACAGGGCTTGCATTCGCTGATGGCTCTCAATTGGACAGCGACATCTTGATCATATCGGCAGGGATCAAGCCTCGCGATGAGTTAGCAAAAGCTGCGGGACTAACCGTTGGATCTCGCGGAGGAATCGTGGTAGATGAAAATATGCGCACGTCCGATCCCTCTATCTTCGCCATTGGTGAATGTGCGCTTTATAACGAAATGATATACGGCTTGGTAGCCCCCGGATATGAAATGGCAGAAGTAGCGGCAACAACTATTTCCGGTGAGCAGAAATCTTTCTCCGGGTTTGATATGAGCACCAAATTGAAATTAATGGGTGTAGACGTCGCCAGCTTTGGAGATCCCTTTATCACCGAGCCCCATGCACGAACCATTCTTTTGGAAGACAAAAACAAAGGTATTTACAAACGGCTCAATATCAGTCCGGATGGTAAAAGACTATTAGGTGGTATTTTGGTAGGTGAAGCAGCGAGTTACAATATGTTATTACAGACCGTAAATAACAATATGCTATTACCCGAACACCCTGAAACACTCCTTTTAGGAGAACAAAGTGAAAGTAAGCCCGCCGGCGCGGGACTGGAATCCCTACCAGATTCCGCATTGATTTGTAGTTGTGAGGGTGTTACAAAGGCACAGATATGCGATGCCGTTATCCAACAGGGGTGCGAAAATGCAGATAGCATAAAGAAATGTACCAAAGCCGGTTCTCGTTGTGGCGGCTGCGTCCCTATGGTCAAAGACATGGTAGCATATACCATGAAGAAACAGGGCAAATATATTCGTAACACCATATGTGAACACTTCAACTTCAGCCGACAAGAGTTATTTGATCTTATCAAGATCCATGATCTAAGAACCTACGATAGTGTGCTGGATAACCTTGGAACAGGGCATGGTTGTGAAGTGTGCAAACCATTGGTTTCTTCACTACTAGCAAGCCTTTGGAACGAAATGATATTAGGAAAGGGAAATGATGTCGCTCAAGATAGTAATGATCGCTTTTTGGCTAATATACAACGGGGCGGAACCTATTCTGTTGTACCACGCATACCGGGAGGGGAAATCCAACCGGAAAAACTTATCATTATCGGGGAAGTCGCTAAGAAATATGGGCTTTATACCAAAATCACGGGCGGACAGCGCATCGACATGTTTGGAGCGCACCTCAATGACCTTCCTTTTATATGGGAAGAGCTAATTGCCGCAGGTTTTGAAAGTGGACATGCCTACGGAAAAGCTTTACGCACGGTAAAAAGCTGTGTAGGAAGTACGTGGTGTCGTTTTGGTCTTCACGATAGTGTATCCTTTGCTATTCAGATCGAAGAACGGTATCGTGGGATCCGATCTCCACACAAATTGAAATCCGCCGTCAGCGGTTGTATCCGGGAATGTGCCGAAGCCCAAAGCAAGGATTTTGGAATTATAGCGACGGAGAAAGGCTGGAATTTGTATGTATGCGGAAATGGTGGCAGCAAACCTCAACATGCACATCTCTTGGTGAGTGATATCGATAGTGAAACTTGTATTCGTTATCTGGATCGGTTCCTCATGTTTTATATCCACACCGCCGATCCATTAACACGTACGGCTACCTGGTTAAATAAAATGGAAGGAGGCGTCGATTACCTCCGGAATGTCGTTGTAGAAGATAGCCTCGGAATGGCTGAAACCTGGGAAAAAGAGATGCAGGCATTAGTAGACGCCTATCAATGTGAATGGAAGGTCGCGGTTAACAACCCTGATATACGCAAGCGATTTGTTCATTTTGTGAATGCTCCTTCCGAAAAAGATGAAACGGTGAAATTCGAAGAAATGCGCGGGCAAAAGAAAGCTGCTGACTGGAATGCCCCAATAACCTATTAATCAATAAAAGACAAAACTTTAATACAATATCATTATGGAAACGTTAACAACCACTTCATGGAAATTAGCTTGTCGAGTAGAAGATACCATTGAAAATGGAGGTGTCTGTTTAAAACTAGAGGATCAGCAGGTTGCTTTGTTCTATTTCAAGCGCCGTAATGAATGGTACGCCACGCAGAATGAATGCCCCCATAAAAAGCAAATGATCCTGAGTCGCGGCATGATCGGATCGTTAGGAGACAAACCCAAGATCGCCTGCCCTTTTCACAAGAAAACATTCGCACTGGACACTGGCGAATGTCTCTCCGGCGATGAATGCGCCATCAAAACCTATCCAGTAAAAGTGGAAGACGGGTTCGTATATATTGCATTACAAAACTAATACATGATCACCGTAATCCATCGCAACATGAAGACAAATCGCACCTTTTGTACGATAGCATTTATAATGCTGACAGCAGTTTTACATGCGCAGCATAAAAAAATTAGTGCCCAAGCTTTTGACGGTATTATTGTAGCGGGCTATGCGGACAACGGCGCATATATTAACTGTACCGGACCTGCCGTGAAATATACCACACAGAAATGGAATCTTATGTTGGGATTTTTACCCTCTGTCAAAATTAAAGAAGACACCTCCGCCGTAAAGAATGCTACGCTTACCCCCACATTAGGTTTTGGTGCTACCTTAACCATTTTTAAGCATCTGGCAATACAGGTACCGACATTCTATATACCCAAGACAAATGTGGACAATGGGAGGTGGACTTTAGGTATCGGTTTGGGATATAAGATATAACCACATGAGAGAAATGCATAGCAGATTTTTTAGCGATCATCTTCAACTG
>PJTZ01000085.1_pt1 | contig 97467 bp, 91 predicted proteins | sample 1512131 | NCBI WGS metagenome assembly PJTZ01 (sample SAMN08177679, study PRJNA422409) | Soil metagenome, whole genome shotgun sequencing project. | reverse complement strand
AATCGAAGAGGACGTTCACAAAGTAACAGCGATACAGGAAACATTGCTGAAATCAAATTTAAGTGCGTTAAAAATTGGTGATTTGGTTAATCTAGAGCGTTGTACGCCCGCTAATGGTCGATTCGACGGTCACATTGTGCAGGGGCATGTAGATCAAACAGCACGATGTATTGCGAAGGAAGAACAACACGGGAGCTGGCTTTTCACCTTTACCTATGAACCTCAAGAACAAAACATCACGGTGGAAAAAGGCTCTATTACGGTAAACGGAATTAGTCTGACGGTGGTCAATTCATTAATCAATCAATTTTCTGTAGCTATTATTCCATACACTATTGAACATACCAACCTGCAACAGGTTAACGTGGGTGACACCGTTAATCTGGAGTTTGATATTATAGGAAAGTACGTCTCTAAGATGATGGCTATGCGTCGTTCGTAATTAGTTACGAATTATAGTTTCACTCCAAATAATGCCCTTGTCGAACTAATAAAGCTCGATATTTATTGAATACGCTGGATTTCGAAATAAATCCCAGATATCGGTCATTTTCGTCAAGAACAGGCAGTATCCATACATCGTCTTTGTTCATTTTTGTCATCACAATTTCCATGTTCTCTTTGTCCCGTACTACATCGTTTGGTTTTTGAGCTAATTGTCCGAAAGCTTTATCTGCCCCTTCCTCTTCACCTAATAAAATGGAAAAAAGGCGTTCGCTGTAAATTGTCCCCAACAATTTACCATCGTCATCTACAATCGGGAATATATTACGTTTTGAATGTATAATATCTGATTTCCGATCGAGCGGTGTTTCATTCGGCCGCAATATGATAAAATTTGTTTCCAAGACATAGCGGAGTTTCATCATACTCAACACAGTTCGATCTTTATCTTCATAAGAAAGCAGGTCGCCTGAATCCGCCAATACTTTCGTATAAATGGAATGTTTGAGTATCGAACGATTGATAAGATAGGATATAGATGTAACTAACATCAATGGCACCATGAGTGTATACCCGCCCGTAATTTCCGCAATTAGAAACAAACCTGTTAGCGGGGCGTGCATAATACCCGCTAACGCACCTGCCATACCTGCCACCACAAAATTGGGCACATTGAGCATCACAACACCGGTCTGATTGATGCCGTAAGCGAAGGCAAAACCAAGAAGCCCCCCCATCACCAAACTCGGGCCAAACACTCCCCCGTTTCCGCCGCCGTTTAGGGTAAAAAGCGATGCCAAAGATTTTGCAAATAATGTCAAAACGGTATAGCATACAATAACACCCGCCATATGCCTGTAATCGGCAAAGAGACTATTCTTCACGATAGCATCAAACTGTCCATCCAGCATTTGTTGAATGGTAAGGTACCCTTCACCATATAACGCCGGAAAGATGAAAATCATCAGTCCAAGCGATATGCCACTAAACCATACTTTATGGTAGGGATTACGGATTTTAGAGAACCAGGATTTTACCGTTGTGCTTATTTTTGCAAAATAAACCGTATACAATCCTACAATGACAGCCAGTAATATATAGAAGATAAGTGCACCTACCTCCCATTCGGTACTGGCCGTATGAAAAAGAGGTTCACTATATAACAATCGCGAAACAACGGAAGCTAACGCAGCGGAAATCAACAAAGGAATAAATGCGGGTATGGAAAACTCGGGCAACAAAATTTCAATGGCAAAAATCATCCCGGCAATAGGGCTATTAAATGCGCCCGCAATTCCAGCTGCTGCACCGCAGGCTAACAGCATGGTAATTTCTTTATATTGTAAGCCGAAGAAACGCCCTGTATTGGAACCGATGGCCGAGCCGCTATAGGCAATAGGAGCTTCTAATCCGCATGAACCACCGAATCCAACGGTGATGGCACTCGTTACGATTTGCGAATAAACATTATGTGGTTCTATACGGCTGGATTTCCTCGATATGGCGTAAATAATAGGTGTGATGCCATGTTCAAATTTTTTCTTTTTGAGGAACTTGCGTACATATAATACACTTAACAAAATACCAAGTAACGGCAGGATCAAATAAAAAGAATATTTATAATGCCATTCAATGTCATTCTGCAATGTGGCGGCAATAAAATGTGTCAGACCTTTTAATAGGGCAGCCGCCAATCCCCCAATAATCCCGACGAGAAACGCCAGTATAATCAGAAAATTCCGGTTTGAAATCTTCTGCATCCGCCACCGGTTCAATTCGTCTAATTTTTTTCTAATATTTATGCTCATATTGACATGGCCTCCTTTAGAGGTCAAACCCCATTACTTCCCTTTTCTTTTTTGTTTTGAAACGCTCGGGTACAATATCTAAAATTTCATTTTTCAATGCATTCACCGCCTGTTTCTTCACAAAGTTGGATGTCGTTACCAAGCTGATTTCTCGTACGGGTTCTGGCATTTTGAAATACCTTACGTGATTAAGCTGGTCTTCATCATATCCCAAAATGCTCATTTCGGGCAATATAGTAATTCCTCCATTGATATCCACCATCCGCTTCAATGTCTCCACACTACCCGTGTTATATTCAAACGTTCCATCAGCTGCTTGATTATGCTTATAATGACAAATATTCAACACTTGCCCTCGCATACAATGTCCCTCATTAAGAAGCCATAACTTTTCATTGGAAATTTCGTCTGCTGTCACTATCTTTTTTTCATATAGTGGACTCTTTTCTGAGACATATGCGACGAAGGTTTCGTAATACAACTGGGTTTCCTCGATACCCGCCTCTTGTAAAGGCGTGGAAAGAATACCACAATCTAAACGCCCCATCTTAAGTTCCTGAATGATCTTTTCTGTGGTATATTCCCATATCTGCAATTGCAATTGCGGATATTTTTGTAATATCCTGGTCAGCACATCGGGAAGCAAATAAGGTGCTATGGTTGGAATAACACCTAGTTTTAATTCACCAGAAATTACCCCTCTCTCCTCTTGCAATAGTTCTCCTATTTTTTTGCTCTCGTTCAACACAACACGTGCCTGTCGGATGATCTTTTCGCCTATTTCGGTCGGTACGACAGGCTGCCGGCTACGGTCAAATATTTTCGCTCCCAACGATTCTTCCAATTTCTGAATCTGCATACTCAACGTAGGCTGCGTTACATAGCAGTGCTCTGCCGCAGCAACAAAACTACGGTATGTATCCACAGCTATAATATATTCCAATTGCACCAGTGTCATCCTATCAATTTTAGCTATGCAAAGGTACATTTTATTTGAGAAGATGTGAATTTGTTACAACTTCACAAATTTACGATTCACCAATTAATGCTTAACTTTGGGGAGAAGCTAAAATTTGGAAGTTTATGATCAAACTAAAAGCAAAAGGTAGCCTGTTATGTGCCTTTTTATTAGGAGCCAGTGTATTCAACTTTTCCGCATCCATACCCGATGAAGGGATGTTTCCGCTCAGCGAGCTTAGCCGAGCAGGATTAAAAAAGGCGGGACTAAAGATAGCGGAGAAAGACATCTATAACCCCGGGCAAATCGGATTGGTAGACGCACTGGTACAGGTAAGTGGTTGTTCAGGTTCTTTTGTGTCCCCTAACGGTCTTATCATTACCAACCATCACTGTGCATTTAGTGCCGTGCAGCTAGCGAGTTCACCCGAATTTAACTATTTGAAAAATGGCTTTGTTGCACAATCCTACGAACAAGAGATTGAAGCTGAAGGCTTAACCATCCGCATTACGGAATCCTACGAAGATGTATCAGAAGAGATTTTAAGCGCGGTAGCTTCTATTAGCGATCCAGCAGAACGCATCAATATGATCAGTAAAAAGCGGTCTGAAATTGCAAAAAGAGCAGAGACGGACAATCCCTCCATTAAAGCGGAGGTATCCGAAATGTTCATCGGCAAAAGCTACGTACTTTTCCGTTACAAGACAATCGAAGATGTACGTCTAGTTTATGTCCCTCGGCAAGATATCGGTGAATTCGGAGGTGAAACAGACAATTGGGTGTGGCCGCGGCATACGGGAGACTTCTCTTTTCTACGTGCTTACGTAGCACCAGACGGATCGTCGGCAAAATACGCCAAAGATAACGTGCCTTACCAACCTAAAAAACACCTCAAAGTAAATCCAAAAGGCGTCAACGAAAATGATTTTGTGTTCATATTGGGGTATCCAGGCAGAACATTTAGGCACCGTCCGGCTCAATATATCGAATACCAACAAAGGTATTTACTGCCTTACACGTCCGAACTCTATGATTTTCAAAACCAGCAAATGTTTGCAGCGGGAAAAGAAGATCCGAAAACGGAACTGGCGCTGGCAACACGTATCAAGCGAAACGCGAACGTCATGAAAAACTATCGTGGTAAATTGAAAGGGCTTCAGAATTTGGATTTGGTAGGCGACAAACGAGAGGAAGATGAAGCACTAACAAAATTCATTACCAGCAAACCCGATCTCCAAGCTAAATACGGCACATTGATGGCCGACATCGATAAGCATTACCAAGCTGTTTTTGAGGTCGCTCCAAAAGAGCTTTGGTTCAATAACATTTATAACAGTATATCTTTGCTTCGGATAGCTTATACGATAAACGATTTTAAAGAAGCTATCCTCAAGCAAAATGGACTTAACACACAAGAAGAGGTATTCGCACTTAACATTAATCAATTACGGGAATATTTAGACAACATCTACGGTAGCTACCATCTTACGGTCGACAAAAATATTGGACGCCGTATGTTTGAGGACGCCTATCAATTAGATGGCCCCAACCAACTAGATTACTTCGTCAAGAAAAACTTCACCAATAAAGAGGAAGCGGGAGATTATATAGTAGCAGCTTTAGACAAGTCCAAACTTAACAGCAAAGAGACGCTCTACAACACGGTATTAAAAGATATCCAGTCGTTAAAGAATTATAACGATGATTTACTAACAATTCTAAAAGAGCTGGATGCTGAGCGCGAGGTATTCAATGCAGAGCAAAAACGACGTGAAGGCGTTTTAAATAGACTTATGGGAGATTATGTAGCCGTGAAGGAAAAATACCAGTCAAAAAACTTTATTCCAGATGCGAACTCCACGCTACGCCTTACTTTCGGCAATATCAAAGGATACAGTCCTGCCGACGCCACGTATATGAGTCCGTTTACAACAATAAAAGGGCTTATAGAAAAAGGAAATTCGGGGTTGCCCGAATTTGAATACCCCGAAAGTATTAAAGCAGCATGGTTGGAAAAAAACTTCGGTGCATATGTAAAAAAAGATCTCAACGATGTTCCAGTCAATATCCTCTACAATATGGATACAACCGGTGGAAACTCTGGTTCGCCGATTATGAATGCGCATGGTGAGCTCATCGGTGTTAACTTTGACCGTGCCTATGATGCGACGATAAACGATTTTGCCTGGAGCGAAGATTATAGCCGCTCCATCGGTGTAGATATCCGTTATGTATTATGGATAGCCGACAAAATCGACAATGCGCAATTCATTTTAAAGGAAATGGGGATTTAGCGACGAGTCACTTTCCGTATCTTCACGGCCAGCACTACAGTGGCAACAATAAAACACACCGCAGCAATAATGGCCATGGCGATTAAACCGCTATAGGTATGGTAATTTTCTCCGTGCTGGATAAACATGATCCTAAAAATGCGTAAGTAGTGGGTAGAAGGAATGACATCCGCAATAAGCTGTACCCAGGTTGGCATCAAACTAGACGGCCAAGTGAAACCACTTAAAATGAATGCTGGTGTTGCGATAACCATCAATATTTCCGTGGCTTTCAATTGCGACGGCAAAACGATACTGACCAGAACACCGATAAAACATACGGCCAACATAAACACGAATGTACACAACACAAACCACCAAAAGTCGGCATGCAGCGGCATCTCATACCATTTTCCAAATCCCCAATACAAGACCAATATACCAATGGACATGAGGATATAAGGAATAATCTTGACAAAGATAAGTCCTACGGGATTCCGCATTCTCTGCGCTAATTCGACAAAGGTGCCGTTTTCAAATTCCGAGGAAAAAGATAACGCCAATCCCAACAATAGTACCTGTTGCAATACAATAATCAATACACCCGGCAGCATAAAATACAGGTAGTTACCACTTCGGATATTCTGCCTGACCATCGTCGTTTTGAAAGGTTCGTATTGTTCAGCTGCAATCTTGGCAGGAACGCCCTGTTTCATCTGCGTTTCTATTTGTACGCCGGCTTTCAGTGTCATGGCACAAACATTCACCGCCATGGCGGCTGTATTGGAAGTCAGGGTATTGGAACCATCCACAAAAATGGTCACTTCCGGAACCCGCTTTTGCTGGACACCTGCGGCAAAGCCCTTCGGGATATGTACGATAACCGTTGCATCATGTTCAATAGCAATCTCCTTTGAGTCAAACAGCGATGGCAGCATACGCACTACCTTGATGCTTTCGTTGTCGTTCATCATGTCAACAAAAGTAGCGCTCATTGGACTATTGTCCTCATCGACAACAATAATCGGCATTTCCGTTACTTTCCCTTGTTGATACACATGCCCTATCAATACACCATAGAGAATCGGTGCGCCGATAAAGAGCATCATCAGCACACTGTTGTTGAAAAAGAGCTTAAACTCGCGTTGAATGAGTTCGATAATTTTTTTCACGTTCTAATCCTTTCTATGGTGCTTGAAGAACAACCAGCGTCTTTGTTAACAAATCACTTACCTCTGCATGATCTTGAGGCACTACTTTAACCTCAAATACCGTCAATTGGTTATCATAGTCCGGATAAGCTGTAGAAATATTCGCATACGAGCTCAATGCTTTCATCGCTACTACCCTACCTTTGATTTCTTTATTATCCAAATAAGGGACGCGCAGGATAACTTCACTTCCTCTATTTAATTTACCTATCCGATTTTCGGGAACGGTAAAACGAAAATAAGTCGCATTGTTAATATAGCCATTGATAACAGCATATCCAGCAGTGGCGAGTTCCCCTACGTTTAAATTAACAGTTTCCACACTCATATCCTGCGGAGCGATAAGGTATTTTTCACGTGCGGCTACCTTAACCTCCGCTACCGCCCCTAGAGCACGCTCTTTCTGACCTAATGCCATAACCTGCTGCTCGTAACGAGCACCATTCCGCGCCTCTTCCATTTCCGCTTGCGCCGCAAGGTATTGATTTTTCGCTCCTTGGTATTTGGCGTACGTTTCATCATATTGTTGCTGCGACACTAAACTGTCACGCAATAAGTTTTTCAAGCGATTGATAGATTTCTCGGCGAATTCATATTGCTCTTTTAATCCGTCTACCTTAGCCTGCAATTGTACCAATTGCCCGCGTGTAGCACCTTTTGTCGCCATATTATATTGTGCTTCGGCAGATTGTAGAGCTCCTTGTGCCTGCTCTGCTTTTGCATCTACTTCGGGGATATCCAATATCACCAACGTATCTCCTGCATGTACAAACTCTCCTTCTTGAACACGTATTTCCGCCACCTTTCCGGGAACTTTCGTCACAACCGTTATCTGTTCACGTTCTACTTTTCCTTCCAAAGGCTTCTCCCGAACTTCATTTTTGCAAGCAAAAAATAAGAAAGCCAAGGGTATAAGGTACAACTGTTTCATTTCTATTCGTATATGGTTTGTAATAGTTTTCCTGATGTATGTAATAATTCCAATGCCACTGCCCGTTGCTGCAAAACATGGCTGTAAAAATTAAGATTGACTTTATACCACTCATTTTCGGTTGCCAACAGTTCTGTTACGTCAATCAAACCAGCTTCATACTGCTTCGAAGCCATCTGCAAATTATTTTGGGCAACTTTTACCTGTTGGTCACCTACTTTCAATTTTTGATTGCTAGTCGTATAGCTGACTTTGTTTTTATCCAGCAACAGATTTAATTTTTCCGTTGCGTCAAGAAGCTTCGTTTCATTGATGGCTTGATCTAATTGTACTTGCTTTACCTTATTTCGGTGCTCCCCACCGTTAAAGATATCCCATCTCACCCCCACGCCAACCATAAAGTTAGGCCTACCTTTTAGATAGTTGGTGGAAAGGTCGATATCACCTACTACGGGTCTGTCTTTAATGGTTAAATTCGTGTTATGAAGATTCAAATAGCTCGCTGAGCCGAAAGCAAAAACCGTCGGCAGTGACGCCCCTTTTTCTTTTTTATACAGATATTCATAAGCTTTAGATGACGCATCCAACGCTTTTAATTCGGAACGCTCTTCCACTCCCGTTGGTACATCCGATAGATAGATGGGCGAAAGATTATACAATACCTCTTCTACTGCTGATGTCGACAAACCTGTTTCCTGTTGTATTTTTTTGACCAGTAACGCACGATTTCCAGCTAACTCCACCTTTTTTTCTTCCAATTCCAACAGAGCAAGTTTAAGTTTATCCCGATCATATGGTATAGCCAATCCATTTTCGATGGCCTTATTCACTTTTTCCTGTTCCTTTTTCAACCTCCGTTCGGAATCTACAATCAGTTTATCAACCTCGTTCAACAACATCAGCTGATCGAACGTAGACGCAATCTCCTTTGCCATTCCCTCTTTTCCCGCTTCGGCCAGATAACCTTGTGCCCGCGCCTTTTCTTGGAGGGCACGCTCGCCATTGGGTATCTGCAATCCGGAAAAAATAACTTGTCTTACAGATACACCCGCATATGCAGCTTGTGATCTAAGGTTAAAATCTGTCGCACCGTCAAATAGTCCTAGATTCAATACCGGCAGATTGAGTGTAGGAATATCAAGACTCCCATTGTTATACATAAAACCATACAAGCCTGTCGCCGATACATGGGGCAGTTTATTCGCTTTCACACCCTCCGCTTCCAGGTTCGCTTTATCTACTTCGTAGTTTTTGAGTTTCAGATCGTGATTGGCCTGAAACGATTGCTGTATAATTTCTTTTACTTTTGGATCTATAATGGATTGTGCCCGCCCCGTTTGTTGAAAAGCAATGCTAAACATAATAAAGATCCATCCCCATTTTTTTACCATAACTTGTTTTATTTATCGCGAAACAAATATCTGATTTATATGGCTTGCTTTTTTTAAGATATCTTAAAAAGTGATTAGCGTTGTGATCGAATCACACTGAGTGTCTGCTGAGAAATTCCTAAATAAGAAGCGATATCTCCCAATGGAGCACGAAGGAGTATATCCGGGTGCTGCTCCATTAATTTTTGATAACGCTCCTGTGCTGTTTCAAATTGTAAGCTTTGTAATCGAGCAGAAAACCCAATCAATGCTTGTAGCAATATCGTTTGTATAAGTTTATTCATGGCTATAGAATGAGATGCAAGTTCCGCTATTGCATCAAACGGGATTAATGTAATGATCGATGGCTCCAGCGCTTCAATACCGTACATTGATTTTTTGTGATAGAATACACTTTCTGTACCTGCTGCAAAAGTTTGCTCTGAAAAAAAATAATGGGTAATAGCCTTACCCGATTTATAGTAAAACATTCGAACCAACCCTTGCTCAATAAAGAACACCTTTCGCGAATAGTGCGCTGCATCTAGAATGATATCTTTTTTCAAATAACGCTTCGTGACAGCCACTTGCTCAAGGTGTTCTAACAGGTCATCTGTCAAACCAAATGTGGTTTTTAAATAGGGAATCAACTGCATTCCCTAAAATAAGATAATTTATGTAAAAAAACGAAACTACCTACGCCTTACTACCTGTTTTATATTTGATTTCCAGTGCTAATATAATATCCCGTTTTTTGCCTTCTATCAAAGATAAATTCCCGGCAACAAACACACCTTTTTTACCGTTATTGCTATTTGAAATACCATAGACGGTCGATTCATCGTCCGGATTAGACGCTCCTTCATAACGATAAAGATAATCAATCTGATAATTGTCTGCATCCTCTAATATTTCGTCAAATTCCACGTTAAAATCTATGGTATATCCCATCTCTTTCAATCTAGCTAATGCTACGTCCGTAGTTTCATAATTGTGCTTTGTTTCCATAATATCTAAAGTTTGTCTTATTTAATAAGATAACACACCAAAGGGTAGTTCTGTTTTCGTATTTTTTTGGCTAGCTTTGGACATCTTTGTTAAACTAGGTCGTAAAACAATCATGGCATATCCTATACCCGAACCTCAATACACGCCCGGAAAAGCGTTCGAAAGATTAATTACCATCCTGGATACACTCCGTATTGCCTGCCCATGGGATCGAAAACAAACGATGGAATCATTAAGGCATCTTACCATGGAAGAGCTGTATGAGCTGACGGATGCGATTTTAGAAAAAGACTATGACGAGATAAAAAAAGAGCTGGGCGATGTAATGCTACATCTTCTTTTCTATGCTAAGATTGCCGATGAGCAACAGCAGTTTAATACGGTAGACGTATTGAATGCCATCTGTGATAAGCTAGTCGTCCGGCATCCGCATATTTATGCGGATACACAGGTAGAGAACGAGCAAGATGTAAAAAACAATTGGGAGTCTATCAAACTAAAAGAGGGAAATAAGTCTGTTTTATCCGGCGTACCGAAAGGGTTGCCTGCTCTTGTAAAGGCTTATCGTATCCAAGATAAAGTACGAGGCGTCGGTTTTGATTGGGATGACAAAACCGAAGTTTGGAAAAAGGTGGAGGAAGAATTGACAGAATTTAAAAATGAATTCAACCTTACAGACGACGCGGCTGTTGACCAGGAGAAAGCTGAAGCAGAATTTGGTGATCTGCTATTTTCTTTAATTAATTACGCACGACACCTCGGCATCAATCCAGAAAATGCGTTAGAACGTACGAATAAAAAATTCATACAACGATTCAGCCATTTGGAAAAACGAGCTGCTGAAAACGGACAGAACCTCAAAGAAATGACCTTAGACGAAATGGATGTGTATTGGAATGAAGCGAAGAAATTATAGGTTAAAAAATACACATCAAGGCTCATCACAATCTAAAGTATCTACTTTAACAAATAGTTTATGAAACTGCTGCATTTGTGTACCATCATAGTTAATATGGTGTACCGAATCGTTCGCACTATTCCACCAACCATATACTAATACATAGTCGAAAGCGCGATCTAACCTATCAGTATGTTTCATCGTAGCTTCATAGTTATGCCATAGATATTCCGGCGTACTATTATTTTTCATCTGCTCTTTTATTACATGTTCGTAGGCTTCCAGCAAATCATCACCTCCTTTATAAAGTGCTTCTGCATATTCCCTCGCTTGTGCGTCTTCCACTGCCGCGATCAACGATTCGGGTTGTTCTTTCGCTTTCTTTTGTACTTTCTTTAAGGCATACGTCTCCCGCAAATAACGTAATACGTCCTTTTTCAAACGTTGGAAATAATGTGTTTGGGCAATCTGTAAGTTCTCTACGGATGTTATCACACTATCATATCGGACGGTTAACTCTTCAAATGTCCCTTTATCATGAACGTAATGACTGGTACGAAAAAGGTTATATGTATCGATGAGTTGCTGTTCTGTATATTTTTTGCTATTGTAATATCCCTTATATGTACATAATTCATCGTCGAATGTCCAAGTTTTCGTTTGGGCAATGGCGAAATTTAAGAGAGATACCACTATAAAAGATCCTATCGAAATTTGTTTTAACCGCATAACGTCCATTTATGAAACTAATATAGCGAGCTTGCCGTTAATTACCAATTAATCCGTAAATTCGCGACATGAAAGAAACTGTTGTTAGCGGTATCAGAAGTACCGGTAAGTTACATTTGGGCAACTACTATGGAGCGTTGAACAATTTCGTCAAAATGCAGCACGAATACAACTGCTTCTTCTTCATAGCAGACTTGCATTCCCTAACTACACATCCTACTCCTGAGCACTTAAATCGTACAGTAAGAGAAGTTGTAGTGGAATATTTAGCAGCGGGCATTGATCCTGAACAGTCCACGATATATGTACAGTCGGACGTTCCCGAAGTAGCGGAGCTCTACTTATACATGAACATGAACGCCTATTTGGGTGAATTGGAAAGAGCCACCGCATTCAAAGATAAAGTTCGGGCTAATCCCGACAACGTAAATGCCGGTCTTTTAACATATCCGGTGCTGATGGCTTGTGATATCCTGATCCATCACGGCACGAAAGTTCCCGTAGGGAAAGACCAAGAACAGCATTTGGAAATGACACGTACATTCGGTAACCGTTTTAATAGGTTGTACAACGTCGAATATTTCAAGGAGGCTTTTGCTTTTTCTTATAGTGATAAGCTAGTTAAAATCCCGGGGCTAGACGGTAACGGAAAAATGGGTAAATCCAATGGTGAGGCAAGTTGTGTATATTTAAGTGATTCACCCGAAGCGATCCGCAAAAAAGTGATGCGTGCGGTATCTGATGCCGGCCCTACAGAAATGAACCAAATAAAGCCAGAGCCTATACAGAATCTGTTTGATTTGATGAAAGTAGTCTCTACATCGGATACTTTACAACATTTTGAAGACTTGTACAACAAGTGTGAAATACGTTACGGTGATTTTAAAAAACAGCTTGCCGAAGATATGGTGCTGGCTACTGAACCTGTGCGTTCACGCATTCAAGAAATTTCCAATGACGACGAATACGTTAAAAAAGTGATTCGGATGGGTGCTGAGAAAGCACACGAAAGTGCTGCTAAAACAATAAAGGAAGTACGCGAGATCATTGGAATTAAAAAATTGTATTAAAATATGCATATAGCAATTGTAGGAAATATCGGAGCAGGAAAAACGACTTTAACAGAACTGATCGCACGTCATCTTAATTTTGAAGCGCAGTTTGAAGCGGTGGAAGATAATCCTTATTTGGAGGACTTTTATAGCGATATGAAACGATGGGCGTTTAACCTGCAAATATTCTTTCTAAATAGCCGTTTTAGACATATTGTTGATTTGCAGAATCGCGGTATCAATATGGTTCAAGACCGGACAATTTACGAAGATGCTTATATTTTTGCCGAAAATCTATATGATATGGGACTTATGAGCGCACGCGACTTTGAGAACTACAGTAATATTTTTCAGAGTATCGTTCACTATATCAAAGCACCCGATTTGTTGATTTATCTACGGGCTTCCGTACCAACACTGGTCAGCAACATTCAAAAAAGAGGGCGTGATTATGAGTCAGCTATCCGTTTAGATTACCTCTCCAAACTCAATGAAAAATACGAAAAGTGGATAGGCAATTATAACGATGGAAAGCTGTTGGTGTTAGACAAAGACAATCTCGACTTTGCCAGTAAACCCGAAGATTTGGGGCATATCATCCAAAAAATCGAAGCCGAAATGTTCGGACTTTTTTAACACGGCATACTTTATAGCAGCCCTTCATCACGGAAACTGAAATAAGCGTTATCTGTAAAAATAACGTGGTCGTTCACCCGGATATCCATCAGTTCTGCGGCAGCAACAATTTTCTTGGTGATTATTTTATCGGCATTTCTAGCTCGTAATGTACCTGATGGATGGTTGTGAACCAAGATAATGGAGTTTGCCTGTACTTGCAACGCAAATCGCAGGATAACCCGTATATCGACTGGCGTTGCATCATTACCGCCGCGGCCTATTATTTTCTTATCTAACAATTTACAGCCTGTATTTAGATAGATTACCCAAAACTCTTCATGGGGCAGGTCTTGTATATAAGGACCAAAATAATCGTAAACTTTCTTGCTGCTGTTCAAGACGGAAACAGTCTCCGGTTCCATCTCTTTTCGACGGCGTCCTAGCTCCAACGCGGCAATGATACTGATTGCCTTTGCCTCTCCAATTCCTCGATAACGGCATAGGTCGGGGACTTCCAGTCTGGAGATATTATTTAAATTATTTTGGGCATCAGATAGTATGCGACGACATAGTTCGACGGCGGTTTCTTTTCTAGAGCCGGAACCGATCAGGATGGCCATCAACTCTGCATCTGTCAAGGCCCTTCTACCTTGCTCTAATAGTTTTTCACGTGGGCGATCTGCTTCTGACCATTCCCGGATGATTAGTTTTTCCATGTCAACAAGTATATAACGGCACACTAAAGTTACTATTTTTTTTAGCAAAAACAAACTTACTGGCACAAAACGCATTAACAATTCTTAACCGATTCAAGTCCTGCATTTCATAGAGAAACTTTATCTTTGCAATTCCATATAAATATCAAAACAATGAGTAAAGCGATTATCAAGACAGAAAAAGGCGATATGACTGTGCAATTTTACACGGAAGACGCTCCAAATACGGTAGCCAACTTTATTAAATTGGCAAAATCTGGTTATTACGACGGGTTAGCATTTCATCGCGTCATCCCCGATTTCGTTATTCAGGGAGGTTGTCCCAATACTCGCGAAGGAGCGACAGGCATGCCGGGCACAGGCGGTCCCGGTTACAAGATCGATTGTGAATTAACAGGAGATAATCAATATCATGACAGAGGGGTATTATCGATGGCACATGCGGGAAGAAATACCGGCGGTTCGCAATTTTTCATCTGCCACAGCCGTAATAATACAGCGCATTTAGATAGAAACCATACCTGCTTCGGAAAAGTTATTGAGAACGTAGATGTTGTAGACGATATCCGTCAAGGAGACCGCATCCTGGGAGTGGAAATTATTGAAGAGTAAAACCTAAATAGACATGAATTTAAGAGCTTTAGTATCAGTTACCGGAAAACCGGGTCTTTTTAAATTGATTGGCCAAAGTAAAAGTGGATTTATATTGGAAACGTTGGATGATAAAAAAATAAAATCCACCGTTAACCTATCAACTACTAAAATGGCTACCTTGGAAGATATCACCATTTATGGCGAGGAGGAGGAAATACGGCTAATTGATGTATTTGAAGCCATCAAAGAAAAAGGTGGTGATACACCCGATATAAAGGATGGAAAAGCATTGCGGGAATTCTTCCGTGAAGTAGCGCCGGGACACGACGAATCAAGAGTCTATTCTTCTGATATCAAAAAGATTATAACTTGGTATAATATTATAAAGGAATTGCCTTTATTTGAAGAAGAAGCGCCAGAACCAATCCAACAATAATATTTATGTAGAGATGCGGATACCGCGTCTCTACAACTTTTATATCAAAACAACCGCAATTGCGCATCACGATTCGGTCTTTCAAATAAATCAGTACGCAAAATCGGATATTCTCGCTGCCCCATATATTTTTTGACCGCGACCTTGAACAGCTGACGTATACCCTCTGCCGTTTCACCATCCCCACGTATTCTCCTTCCCCATTGACTATCGTTGAGCTTACCTCCGTGACACGCCTCTATACCGTGAATAATCTTTTCTGCCCCATCTGGATAATTCTTATACACCCAGTCTTTAAAAATATTTGCTATCGCTCCGTTTAGACGCACAATGGTATAACTAGCCCATCTTGCTCCTACATCAGCGGCCCGTTTTATTAATGCCGGCATCTCATCGCTGTTTATTCCAGGGACAATCGGGGCAATCATTAACGAAACAGGGATATTCTTCTCTGCCAATTTTTCAATTAGCTTTAGCCGTGCCCCCGCAGTTGCCGTTCGCGGTTCCATCTTCCTTCTCACTTCTTCCCGCAAGCTGTTAATCGTGACCGATACACTGACCAATCCTAATTCGGCAAGAGCTGCCAATAAATCCAAATCGCGAAGCATAAGCACGTTCTTGCTGATCATCATAACCGGATGTTTATAGGTTAGAAAAGTGTTTAAAAGTTGGCGGGTAATCCTCAATTTCCGTTCGATCGGCTGGTAACAATCTGTATTCCCCGACATAAAGACAGGCTCTGGAACATAACTCTTCTTGTCAAATGCTTTCTCCAGTAATTCCACAGCATTATATTTCACCAAGATCTTCCGTTCAAAATCCAGCCCGGCACTGTAACCCCAGTACTCATGAGAGTTGCGGGCATAGCAATAAATACAGCCATGCTCACAACCTTGATAAGGATTTAGCGATTGGTAAAACCCAATATCCGGACTATCTACCTTAGATAAAATTGCTTTCGGATATGTCGCTATAATCTTCGTGGAATCAGATGTTAAAAAAGGTTCATCCAATCCTTCTATATATTCCTGCACGTAGCTATGCCCGAAAAACTTATTGTTGGGATTTAGTTGCGCCCCTCTTCCCTTAAAATATTCTTCTTCCTTTAAATCCATACACAAAAATACTAAAAATATTAGTTTTTTTATTATATATAGACAGAGAATATTTATCTTACCTTTCCACTAACTCCTTAACGGTATCACCATAACGATCCACTTTATCGGCTCTCATTTTTGTCAAGCGATGCCATCGTTTAAACGTATTGATAAAAACAATCAACATTAACACCATTGCTAACAAAGCCAATGACGCCAATAGGTATTGTCCTTGCGGTAAATAAATAAAACGAACCTGTTCATAACCTGCCCAGAACGTAATAATCGCCATAAATACGCCGGGTATTGCTGCACACAACGCATACTTGCCTCGGTTAATACGGATCAACATAGTTGTACATACGATAAGTCCACAAGCTGCCAGTAGCTGGTTACTGATCCCGAATAATGGCCATATACTGCTTACGTTGCCGGTATAGACCAAATATCCCCATGAAAATGTAAAAATCAAGCTGCAGATAATAATGCCGGGCATCCAGTTCTTGTCATTAAACTTAGGCATTACTGTCCCCAGCATTTCCTGCAAAAAGAATCGTCCTACTCGCGTACCTGCATCTATTGCGGTTAAAATAAAGACCGCTTCAAACATGATGGCAAAATTGTACCAATATGCCATCACGTCATCCATAAACGGTATTTTGTTAAAAATATGCGCCATACCTACGGCCAGCGAAACCGCTCCTCCTGTTCTACCCTGCAAGTCAACCCCTATTTTCTCGCTGAAATGTGCTAAATCTACAGGTTGCAAATGTGGATGGGCGGCAATAAAGGATTCATACATTTCTTTGGGCGTATTGATCGCAAAATAGTCTCCAGGAACCAACGTACAAGCAGCAATCAACGCCATTAATGCTACAAATCCCTCTACTAGCATCGCACCATAACCTACGAAAAGAATTTCCTTTTCATTGTTCAACATCTTCGGTGTCGTACCTGTCGCAATGACGGCATGAAAACCAGAAATCGCTCCACAAGCGATCACAATAAAGATAAACGGTAACACGGGACCGCCGATGACCGGACCTCCACCATGGATAAAGGATGTAAGGGCCGGCATCTCTATCGTCGGTTGCACAAAAATAATCCCGATGGCCAACATCAGAATCGTACCGATTTTCAAATAGGTTGATAAATAATCACGCGGAACCAAGAGCAACCATACAGGTAAAACCGATGCTAAAAATCCATATACGGTGATGGCAATGGATATCGTTTCTACCCGCCAATGAAACAGGCTGCTGATGGCCGCAATCTGCATCAATTCGTGGCCGCCAATAATACTCGCAATTAACAATATTCCACCGATAATACTTGCCAATGTGACACTATTCTTCCGATAGCGCATAATCAATCCCATGAGAACTGCAATGGGCATAGTTGCAATAACGGTAAATAGAGACCAAGAAGCTTCGTGCATCGCGCTTATGCACGCCAAAGACAAGCCCGCTAATGTTAAAATGAGAATAAACAACACGGCAAACCCGGTGATTAAGCCCGTACCTTTACCAATTTCCTTACCCGCTATTGTCGCCAGGCTTTCCCCTTTATGTCTTACAGAGGCAAAAAGCACGACCATATCGTGTATCCCTCCGGCAAGCACACAGCCGATCAAAATCCACAATGTTCCGGGAAGATAGCCAAATTGAGCGGCCAAAACTGGTCCCACGAGCGGACCCGCTGCTGCGATCGCGGCAAAGTGATGTCCGAATAGGACATTCTTGTTGGTGGCCACATAATCTTTACCATCAGCAAACTCCACTGCCGGCGTGACATTCTTTTCATTCAACCGCAGCACTTTATTCGCCATAAAAATACCATAAAAGCGGTAAGCGATTGCAAATAATAATAGTGCTACAAACACTAAGGTAAGGGCATTAACACCGTTTAAATATTCCATGTATGTTTATTAATTAGTTATCTCTTTAGCTGGAGAACCTGTCCATCATGAAGAAGGATCTCTTTAATCGCATCATATTCCACCTCCTGAACACTTAATTTATTTTTTAATGCAATTTTAGCCGCTGTCGCTGCAGCTTGTCCTAGCGCCATAAATGTCCATTCCAATCTTATGGCACCGTAGGCTATATGGCTCGACGATGGACAACTGGGAGCAAGTAAATTTTGACATTCCTCCGCTTTTGGTACCAACGCCCGATACGAAATAGGTAGCGGTTGCCAAAAATCACCACCAAAAACGAAACCTTCGTTGTATGCATAACCATCTTTGACTATCCGTCTGACACTATGCACATCAGGTGGCCAAAACGCTACTGCAATCGGATCCGGAACCGGTTCTGGGTTATCTTTACGGACGTGGTGCTCTGTGATAACATAATCCGAAACCATTCTCCTCGCATCCCGCACATAAAACATCCGGGGCCAACCATCATTATCCGTAAACTCATCTTTTGTCAAACCCCAGGAAGCCCATTTCTGTTGAAAATCGGGATCCAGTGTTTTAATTTCCGGATCGTTAGCAAAGAAATAGAACAGCCCCTGCGTAAAATCGCGGTGATACTGTAATATCTCCTTTCGCTGGGAATAACTTCCGTCAGGGTATCCATGATTCATACCATAAAGATTGTGAGACAGATCGTGCCAGGCTCCCATATCCGTTTTTCCGTTAGGTAATCCCTTAACTGGTGTATACAGTTTGCCTCCTGCTTTTAAATACCGTAGATAGATGGTATAATTATCCCGATTATAATTTGCTGGTTTTGTAAAAGGAATTTTATTGTTATCATCTTGTGTTAGACACATCCGAAAACAATAAGCCTGTATTCTGTGATCTCCACTACCTGGTTCCCCTAACGGTTCATCTTGGACGGTAGCAATTAAACCACTATTCGGATCTCCTTCGATAACATAAGGATCCACCTTCACCTCAAACTGGGCGTGGGTAGTTTCGGCACGTATGCCATTTCGCGTTTCTTTATATAGACTATTAGCCTCCCGACCTATCGTATAACTGACGCCTGCGGCCGCCAATAAATCTCCTTCCACCGTTGCATCAATAAATATTTCCGCTTCCATAACCTTACCATCGGTCGTCCGGATAGTCCGTATTCTACTTTCGTGCTTTACCACAGCATCTTTTTCTTCACCCAATGGGTGTCGGTAAAATACGTCAATATTTTCCTCTGCCACCCAATCTTTTATTATTTTTTCAGCAACACTCGATTCAAAGCGCCATAAGTCCGGGTCTTTCTCGCCATGCCGAATCATTTGTTCGAACGCAGCGTCCCGTTGGTAAGCTTTAGCTATCCGCTGATAAAACTCCAGTGCGATACCACCGACAGCCACACTATTCTGAAAAGGCAGATGATTATCAATATCGGATCCACCTAATCCTTCGACCAGCATCCCGCCAAGATGATCTCCCGGTTCAAGCAATGCCACCTTCAACCCCATGCGGGAGGATTGGATAGCGGCAGCGACTCCAGCTGGCGTTCCACCATAGATAACAACATCATAACGTTTCTGTGCGATCGTATTTAAAAGTGAAAAAAAGATTAGCGTTCCTGTTAAAAAAATCTTCATGTTTCTATAAAATTATGAAATTAAAGCATTTATATAGCGTCCTTCGTTATTTTTTCTTCTTAAATATTTTTACAGCGCATCCGCCACCGCTGACAAGCGAGACACTTAATTTTCTATCCGTAGGAACGTCTATAATCTGTCGTTTATAGTCTCTTGCCACCTTATCTGCGTTTATTCCGTCTTTAAAGATTTCAGCCTGATAACTGTCCGTACCCAAGAATGATAGATCCAATTCAATCGAACGTTCATCCCAATTTGTCATCGCGCCCACATACCATACTTCGTCTTTTCGCCGGGCGATAGTTACATGCTCTCCTACCTTGCCTTCCAATGCGATCGTTTCGTCCCAAACCGTGGGAATAGCGGTAATGAATTCCACACATTCTTCTTCTCGTTCGTAGTTAGCGGGATTATCACACAACATGGTTAGCGGCGCTTCGAAAATAATATATTGCGCTAACTGACGGCAACGTGTTCCCTGACTCATGGCTTCCGTAAAAACAGGACGATAATTTTTCTTAATGGCGTTTCTCATAGCTCCCTGCGTATAATCCATAGGCCCGGCCAACATTCTGATATAAGGAACTGTTACATCGTATGTAACCTGATCAATCGTATCTTGCGACCATTTCATTGTTTCCAGACCGTGAACACCTTCAAAGTTTATAACATTTGGATAGGTTCTTTGCAAACCGGTGGGCTTATATGACCCGTGAAAATTCAATAATAGCTTATATTTTGCCGCTATTTTTGCGGCATCATAGTGAAACTTGACCATCGGCTGATCATCTCTATCCATGAAATCGACCTTAAAACCTTTTATCCCCATCTCCGCATAATGTTTACAAATATTTTCGATATCCTTATTAAATGCATGGTAACCAGCCCAAAGAATAAGATCTACGTTTCGCTCTTTCGCATACGCTATCAATTCAGGAAGATCGATTTCAGGAATAACTTTAAATAAATCGGCTTTCAGGTTTACCGCCCAGCCTTCGTCGAGAATGACATACTCAATTCCTTGCTTTGATGCAAAATCTATATAATATTTGTAGGTGGCATTGTTTACTCCTGTCTTGAAATCAACGCCATATAGATTCCAGCTGTTCCACCAATCCCAAGCCACCTTACCCAGTTTAACCCAGGAAACATCGCCTATCCGGTTTGGAGACGCCAACTTATAGACAAGGTCGCTATCCAAAAGTTGCTTGTCATCCGATGATATGGAAATGACGCGCCAGGGGAACAGTGTTTTTGCATCGCATTTAGCCATATAATTTTCCCGTTCCTTAACTACGCCTTGTAACATATTGTGCCCACCCTGTTCTACGCGCTTTGGATAACGGGCGAAATGTCCTTTGAGAATAGTATCTTTATCTTGATTCTCGATAAACATCCCCGGGTAATCCTCCAAGTCGGCTTCGGTTATCACGATTTTTTTATTATTGACCGCTTCGACCAACAAAGGCAGGAAAGCCAACCGGTCTCCTTGCCATTGGTTGATGGGGGTATGTACGTAAATATTCTCAAAAGAATTGAACACCGGGTCTGTTTTGGAAGCAATATTTGTTTTCACATAAGGAACGTACGCTTGACTTGTTTCTCCCAGATGGAATTCTGCTATTTCATCCTTCACTACAAAATCTCTTTTTCGGGTAGATACGAACCGGTAAGCTGCTCCTTCATCATAAGCTCTAAATACCAAATCAAATCCTTCCTTAAAAGACAGGATCAACTCATTGCAATTATCTTTAATATGATCTTTCTTATAAAACGGAGATGCAATCACTTGATTTATTTGGGTTCGTTTCTCCTTTATCACGTTTGCATCTACACCAAAATAGCTTCCATCTTCCAGTTCCAGTGCAATTGTTGAAGGGTTAATCATAACATCTCCTTGGTGAATAACGGTATATGTTATTTTTTGCCCCACTTCAATTTTTATCTCGATCTTGGCATCGGGTGATTTCAAACTGAAATTCTTCTGTGGAAAAGCATACAAACTGACAAATAGCAGCAGTATAACCAATAGTTTCTGTTTCATCTAATTAATTTTTACAAAACATTCACCACTTCGCGTGCCGTCTCCAAAGACGATATAATGACCCGAAGCATCTGCTCTAAGAATTTTCACGGAAGTAAGCGGTACGGTTTCTACATCCTCTGCCGTAAGCATCGTAAGCGATCCACTCGTCTTATCACCTACGGTAAGCCCTCCGTTCCAGGAAAGGACAATCTGTTTTTTCTCCTCCGAAACGAGATCTGTCAATGCGATGCTGCTGGATAGGATAGAAATTCCATAACCATCAGGTGTATCAAATGGTGTTACGGCTCCATTCCAGATAAAAATCTCGGAATCTGGCAACGTAAAGGTTACCTTTACGGATACAGCTACGGATCTTCGCTCACTATCGGTAACGAAAATTCTGGTGGTGCCTTCGCCCGTAGCGGTCAAAATAACGGATGTCTCGGAAATCTCCGCCGTAACAATCCCTTCATCTTCCGATTGTACGGTATACCCTCCGTTACCACTCGTAATCGTTAAGACGACAGGTGTATTTATGGATGTTATCGTCACATCTGTATTATCTAACTGCAGCCTTGATAGTGAATCTTTCATATCTTTTTCACAAGACCATAGCAATCCCGCAAGCAGTACCATCGCAAAGACTTTGAATATTCTTTTCATGTTTTCTATTTTTTTAGCGTTTATAAAGAATGACAATTTCATTATTTAGCAGGTGACAATTTCATGGCATTGATATAATAAAATTTAGAGGCGCTGGTGTTATTTGGCCCATACGTCATCTTTATACGGATCGTTCCGTCCGCCAATGCCTTAATGTTCTCTACTCCCACCGCAATAGTTTTATTACTGGACGCATTGAGATATACCGTCTCTTCATTCACGCCTGTAACCGTGTAGGCAGTTTCTCGATTGTCACTGGCATCACGGGAACCAAAAAAAAGGAAATCATATTGTTTGTCGGGATTTAATCCATTTATCTCTATCTCCGCGAGTGGGCTTGTTTGTCCGCTAAACGGGTTACCATTTCCAAAAAAAGAATCCCTAGATGCACTTACCGGCATATCAAATCCAGGAACCTGCGGGTCCGTTGTACCGTTGCCGTTTATACCTCCAAATCCTTGCTTAATGGTCAATTCTATCCCTAGGGCAGTTCCATCTTCATCCTGCAACTCGACAGATGAATTTACCGTCCGAGAAGTGATATTGTTCCAGGGCGCGGGAGACGCGGCTTCTCCGGTATTACCAAAATCGATATAAACCGCTTTTGTTAGTTCTTTAATATCTGGATTATCTTTAAATTCCACCAACTCGGTGATCTCATAAGGTTTTTGTACCGCCAGATGAGCGGCAGCACGTGCTACATTCGACCGGGATTCACTCAAACCATTCGGTGTATAGGAATTGTTTCTCACATCTAGCCCAAACAGTTTCTCAAACCAAGCACACGCTGCAGTATATCTGCCATAGCTTAAATCCAAATGATAACCATCCCTGGTAAAATTATCGCCGAGATAGCTGGTTCTTCCATTTTGAATGGCGGTTCCGGACGGAACAATAATTCCTATGTTTTGTTCCGTTGCTACCCGTTTTGTTGTTTCCACAATAGCGTTATACATTTTCAGCTGATCCTTATCATATTTCGGAAAACCTGCATGCGTTGAATTTGCCTGATACGCCCAAGTCTGGTGCAGAATAAATTCAACATCGGGATTCGTCGCGTTTTCTCGCAAATACTGCATAATATCGGGTAAATTACTATAGGTATCGTACAGCCCAGAATTGTCGCTCACCTGTTGAATGCTGATATAATCCCAATCTTCTTCTTGGAGGACGGAACTTATACGCTGCGGCTCGGGGTTTCTCGTTCTGGTTTCGCCTACAATTTTCAAATAACTGTAATCGGCCTTGTCTTGCGAGATATTCTGCCAATGTGTGGCTAACGCGCTTCCCCCTTTGGTTATACTGCCTATTGTCAAATCAATTCCAGCTGCCTTCGCCAGTTCGTACAGATTCGTTTCGACAGCATCTTGTGTAAAGCTGTTTCCTATTGCTAGAATCTTGATAACACCCCGTTCCGTAACGACTACCTCGCACTGCGCAGCCACCTCTTTATTAGTGGATTCAAGCTTAACGATAGCCGATCCTATAGATAGTCCTCGAATAACAGCTTGATTTTTGTCGGTATTCTCTATTGAAAGAACATCCAAATTGCTGGAGGACCAATCATAATCCAGTTTTGAAGCTTCTTCATTAAATTTGACCGTTAGCGTCTCTCTTTTGCCTTCCTTTAAAGAGATTTCCTTCTGATCAAAGTCTACTAAAAACTCCTTGGGTTGCGGAAGGCTATCTTTACTCGAACAGGCAAAACTAACTGATGCGAGCACCAGTATATATATCCAATATCTTAATATCTTTTTCATCTTCATAAATTGTTGTGTTTATTTTCTTATTTGCAAACGTATTACCTGATCACCATTGGCGGTTGTTGCCTTCAAGGATATTGCTCCCGAGAATGCTGATAGATCAGCCATACCATTCGTAAGCTCTACCTCGTTGTTGTTGACAAAAAACTTAACGAAGTTAGTTGAACCCGCCCCAACGACTTTAGCTGTTGCGTCACCATCAAAAAAGATAGCGGGAGCAACTAACCACTCGTATTCCGATGATGGTTCTTCAACCACGTTTGTTACGAAATCGTATATTCCATATCCGTTTCTAAAAGCATATATATAGATACGAGCTTTGTCTTCCGCTCCATCATTTACGATTTGAACGTTGGATACGGACGCAATTCCATTGCTTGTTCTCCCCATCCCCGCATCCGGAAAACGATACATAAAGGTCATATCGCTAAAACTTTTGTTATCATCCTTAAACTGGAACAGATCAAACTGTTGCGGCGTAACAAAATCTGTGTTGGCGGAAGCTACAATAAGATAATGCTTTCCGTTGAGCGTAAATTCTGTAACGCCCGTTGGCCCACCACGTTTATCATCTGCATTATTGGGTTTCGGCGTTATATTAGTAGGCGCCAATTCCATATTATTCTGAAATCCGTCCACCGGTTTGCCTGACAGATCATAAAGGGTAGGATTACGAAATGCGCCGTCCAGATAGAAACGGCTGCTGGAAATAATCTGGATTCTAGCACTCTGTCCAAATCCTGTAACCGCAGTAGCCGCTGGCTCGGGGAACAACGCTGACAAGGTTATTTCTTCTGCTGTAGGATTGGCTACCCCACCCGTAACATTATACCGGTGGACGATATTACTGGAAGATTTAGGAACAAGTATAAATCCGTTGCCATTTTTTAAATCTCCGGATACGGCAAACGTTTCAAATCTTCCGTTGACTGTCGTATTCAATAGCGTTTTCCATTCTATAGGTGATTGCGTTGGATTAATATATGTCACCCGGAACTCACCAGAGGTGGTTACCATATTAGAAATAAATATATTTCCAGCATCGTCAATGGCAATATCATTTGCAGAAAACGTCAGACCGTCATATGCTGCTTTAGGTAAGTCGTACGTCTTCAATAATGCCCCCGTTGCGCCGTCAACTTCAAAGATTTGTGCAATATGACCGGGATTGGTGTTGGAGGTTCGGTTCGCGAAATATAGTTTTCCATTCTTCTCGACAAAGCCCCTTGATTCCCCACCGGCCACATCATTTATAAAAACCGTGTTACCCGAATTTAAAAGAGCGCTTCTCAAAAAAATATTTCGGAGTTGTTCTCCGTTCTCGGTCACCGGATAGGTATGCGTATCCAAACGCTGCGCATAAGATAGGATGATGGAGGCAAGTAGCATCGTGATGCTACTTATTGTTATTTTATTCATCGTTAGTTATTCTTTTAGTTTATACTGGTTCGTGGCAATATGCAGCACGCCATCTGCCGTTTTTATACAAAAACAGTATCCTTGCTGCATCGTTTTTAACGTCGCTACAGCTGTTTTGTTAGAAGCGGGGATTAACTTCTTCCACTGCTAACAGATAAAAAAACAGATGGATTTATTTACTTTTTCCCTATTTGTTTGTTGGTTTATAGCCTACTAACCGGACATCTTTTACGCTAAACACCACATCTTGGCCCCGCATCGAAGAATACAGGTCAAATCCCGAAATAACAGCGTCATCATAGCTCACACCTGCCGGCGGATCTGGAAGCATCTCGATAAACTTATTGAAATTTATTGTGATTTCTTTCCATTCGCTAGTCAGCTGTGGTACTTGGGTACGCGCACCTCGTATAAACCATCGTTCTGAAGGATCGGAGCCAACATTAGACGAACTTTTCCAATAAACCGGATCGGGATTGCTTGGATTAGCTAGATTTTCATACACCAATACGCCCACAAGATCGGCTCTTACCTTTTGATTACCATTCCAAAACACATATCTCAAATCGCAGGTAATATAAATATTGTTATTTGCGTTTGGTTTATTTACGTGATCCAGTTTAGCGAAGAATTTCAGTTGGATGTCTTTATCAAATTCACCGATCGTAAAATCTCGCTTGAACGCCCAATTACCCGTGTTGCTCTTTCCCCAATTGGAAAATACCAGCCCCACTTCCCGCAAATATTTTAGGGAATCCGCATTGGTGTATCCGCTTGCCAAGTTCACAAACTGAAACTCGATCGGATCGTCCGGATTCTCCCGTTTTGGATTAAACGCAAATCCTGTTTTTCGTGTACTGTTCGGGTAGTCATATATATATTCATGCCCATCACAATTTATCGATACCAGATGTACCGATGGAGCCGATCGGTCTGTCGCGGCAATGCTGCCACCTTCCAAACAGGCATATGTCTCGTTTACGTTGGAAGGCTTGCCCGGAATCAATTCACTTAAATCACTCACAGCACATAAGGAAGGTTGTCTACCCCGGTCGTGCGAGTTCATATGTGTATAATTTTTCTTTTTTACACCTTGGTTCCAGAGCAAATCGACGGTTTCTTTATCTTCACCCGGCGGATTAATTGGAATTTCGGCGTTTTCTTTACTACCACAATTAGTAAATAGACTAAGAGTCCCAATGAATATGATGATATACTTTTTCATTTTTTTGTTTTTAAGGATAATCTAATAACCTGTATTTTGCTTTATATTTCTATTGACATTGATTTCAATTTGTGGGATTGGCCACAAGTAGTTTCTTTGGTTAAAAAGCCGTACCTCTATAACCCGCATATTATTTCTGTTCGTTACGTTATCGTAGTGCGGATTTCCGTTCTCATCAATTCGGGGAGCATTAGCCAATAATCCTCTCTCAATTCGCCCCAATAAATTTCCCCTAAGGACGTCTTCCGCAATTTTCCAACGTCTGATATCATATAATCTCTTTCCTTCGAGGGCCAATTCGATTTTTCTTTCCGTTCTGATAATGGTACGCAATTGTGCTTGTGTAAGACCATTGTCAATATCAGGCATCCCCGCCCGTCTCCTGATTTCATTAATAGCCGTATAAACAGATTCATCGATGGTATTAGCTTCTATTTTAGCTTCTGCGTAGTTTAGCAAGACTTCACCATATCGTAACAATAAAAACGCCGTATTACTTCTGTTCAGATAGTCTGGGTCTTCCATGTCCGTGTATTTTTTCCAACAATAACCAGAGAATGTAGCATAGGCATTCGTGGCGTCCTGATTGGCCACTCTTGTCGCGGGTGTAGTATTATAGTTCCAGCACTGTGTACTATCTTTATGGCTTTCAAACTGATACCCATTGGATATCATTCCCGGTACGACATTGGTAACATACATTCTTGGATCTCTGTTTTCAAACGGTTTTTTCGGATCATAGAGCGGTGATTCATCGATAGGCAAACCATCTGTACACAGATAAGAGTCAATCAATGCCTGATTCGGTACTTTTGAAGAATAACCTTTTGCCATACGGGTGTTAACACCACCCGGAAAAGAGTGATTTCGCGTACCCGCTAAAAAACTGATTTGAAATATGATTTCTTTTGAAACATCTTGTTTGCTCTTAATATAAAGATTTTCATAGTTACTTTCCAGTTGGTAAACGCCAGCATCCATGACACGTTTTGCTGCGTCAGAAGCAACATTCCATCTACCAGCATAAAGTGCTACCGTAGATTTCAACGCCAGCGCCGTACCTTTAGTCGCTTTTCCTTTATCTCTAGATTCCGTATAACTATCCGGTAAAATTTCAGAGCAGGCTTCCAATTCATCCAAAATAAAATCATAAATATCTTCTTTAGCATCTTTTCCTACATAGGCCGTTTCTAAATCGAGCAAGGTCGTCACGAGGGGTACGTCACCAAACATCTCGATCAGGTGATGGTACCAATAGGCACGTAGAAATCTTGCCTGTGCTACACTATGATTAACCCTTGTCTGATTAGTTATATTTTCAATTCTATCAACGTTTTCAATAATAAAGTTACAACGTTGGATACCTTCATAGATACTCGTCCAGACATTACCAATAACCCAGTTATTCGGATCCACTTTACCATTACCTAATGCTTGCCATGATGCGTCTGCACGTTCCCAAGCAATATCGGTCGTACAATCCAACATGACTTCAAATGGCAAGCTATACCCGCCATATCCATTCCATAGCCGTTGATACGCACCGACAACTGCGTGATCCAATTCGACTTCCGATTTTAGAAATGTTGAACTTGCAGGTTTATCAATCGGGTACTTTTCGAGATAGTCGGAGCAAGAGCTTGAAAAGCCAATTAATCCCGTAAACAAACTTATATATATTATGCGTTTCATTTCATTAAAAATTAAGATCTAAACCAACTGAAAAATTGCGGACTTGTGGATAATAATTACCTGTACCGACCGGTGCTTCTACATCAAAACCATCCCAAAAGCTATCGAACGAGAACACATTTTGGCCGCTTGCAAAAATCCTTAATTTCTGAACACCTATATTGTTCAATATCCGCTGGGGCAAAGTGTATCCAATTTGAATGTTCTTAACGCGCAAGTATGCCGCATTCCTCATCCAAAAAGTAGAGTGATTCTCGTTATTAGGTTCATTGAATGCAAGCCGGGGAAATGCCGCATTGGGATTATCTTCCCGCCAATAGTTCTTATGCGCTTCTTGTGCTGTTCCGCCCAGATAGAAAGGCATCACTGACGCAGCATACAGGTATCCGTCGGCTTTTCCGACACCCTGCAGCATGAGATGGAAATCAAAGCTTTTCCAGGATAAATTGGTCGTAAAACCAAACGTAAACCGCGGTATAGTGTTCCCTACGATCACCTTATCATCCTCGTTGATAATCCCATCAGCTTCATCGGGAATGCCATCACCATCCGTATCACGCGTTAACTGGTCTTTATACATGATATCGCCTAATGTATAATTACCATATTGTTGCGCGTGGCTACTTAGTTGGTCTTGGCTGGTAAAGAAGCCCGTAGCTTCCAGGGCAAGAATGGAATTCATCGCATAACCTTCATTATTAACAGTTAAACCGGTATTGTTAACACCTCTTAAATCGATAACTTTATTTCTTACATCCGATAAGTTAAATCCAAAATTATACGAAAAATCGTTTACCTTATTCGCATAATTCAATGCCAATTCCCAGCCTTTATTTCTAACCTTTCCCGCATTTTGATATGGCGCAGTCCAACCAATAATCTTCGGCACATCCAGCGTCAACAAGATATCCCTTGTGTTTTTGACATAGTAATCGAATGTCATCTGGAAGTTGTTGAGAAATCTAAAGTCCACGCCGAAGTTGGTCATCTCTGTCGTTTCCCATGTTATCTGATTATTGGCCATGGCCAATAAGGCAGCGCCATTGTATACATTCTTATCAAAGACATAAGGTTGATCCAAATCTACAAAGGCATCAAACGGATATGTTCCAATATTCTGGTTACCTAATTGCCCCCAAGAAGCGCGAAATTTAAATTCAGGGAGCTTGTCCCGAACAGGTTCCCAAAACGACTCTTCCGAAATTCTCCACCCTGCTGAAAAGGATGGAAACACACCCCATCTATGACCGGGTGCAAACCTGGACGAACCATCGACACGAAGATTAGCCTCGAACAAGTACCGTTCTTTAAAATCGTAATTGGCTCTTCCGAAAAAAGACCGTAAAGCCCAATCAGATCCTGCTCCTGACGCTAATTGCTCATCTCTAGATCCTGCATCGAGCACTTCATAACCCGGAATTTCAAATCCCCTACGTGAGCCCTGGAACCATCTTTCCGAATAATCTTCTTGGTGCCATCCGCCGAGAAGCTGTATACCATGGTCGTCAAACCTATCATCATAATGAATGGTAGCCCTGACATTTCCCTTATGAAATCGCGTGTTCTTATGGATGAGCATAGTCTTCTCCGGTATGGAATATGCCGAAGATCCGTCGGGATAGTACGTCGGTAGCGCCAATTGCAGCCTTCTATAATGTTCCTCATATATATGGGGAGCATAAGCAACATCAACCTTTAATTTATCTGTTATTTTGTAGTTCGCACCTAAATTAAGCTGTACGGATGGTGTGATCTGCTCAATAAAACCACTTGATAATGTCATAGCAAGCGGATTATTTCCCTGCCACCCATGACCGTACAACCCCGTTGTATAAAGCGCCGGTTCTGTAGCAGGTAGACGGTTCAGCCACTGGATTACCGACGCTACGCTCGATCCGGGTTCATCCCGAGTCATCTGCCGAAGCATTATATCCGTTCTTAACGACAGTTTCTCTGTGAGGTCAATATCGGTATTCAACCGTAACGAATATCGGTTGAAATCGGTATTCTTGATTAGTCCTTTTTGACTATAATAACCGAAAGAACCCAAAAGTTTGATTCGATCCATGCCCGCGTTGATCGTTGCTGTGTGATTTTGTGTAAATCCACTTTCCGTGTACACCAATTCCTGCCAATCCACATCCGGATTATTGTCTGGATCGGAAGCATGCAGATTCGCATAGTCCTGTACCCTATCCGGATCAAAAACTGGAGAGGCGCCCGTATTTTGATACGCTATATTCATTAAGCTCATATGATCCTGCGCATTAACCATATCCCTTAGATCTGTTGGCGATTGGACTCCACCATAACCAGAATAATTTATAGCAAAGCCTTTACCTGCCATTCTCTTCGTCGTGATCAAAATTACCCCATTTGCCGCTCTCGAACCGTAGATAGAGGAAGATGCTGCATCTTTTAAAACACTGATACTCTCGATGGTCAAAGGATCGATATTCTCCATAGAGCCTTCCACTCCGTCGATAAGTACCAACGGATTGGCATCGTTCAATGTCCCTATGCCTCTTATCCGTATTCCGCCGGCATCTGCTCCCGGTTGTCCAGATCGTTGGGTTATGGTAACGCCTGGCAATGCACCTTGTAATGCCATCGACGTTTGTCCAACCAATCTTTTTGAAAGCTCATCGCCACTTATTGCAGCCACGGAGCCGGTTAGGTTAACTTTCTTCTGCGTACCATACCCGACTACCACTACTGCATCTAAATCTTGTTCCGCGTTAGCCAGATGTACCGTATAGCTGGTTTGTCCGTTTAAGTCAACCTGCGATGCACGATAACCAAGTAAGCTAAAAATAAGTTGATGGTCTTCAGTTGCCACAGCGATATTAAAATTACCGCCATCGTCTGTCACCGTTTGATGAGAATTAGTATTCGTCTTTACCGTGACATTTCCCAAGGGTTGCCCGTGTTCGTCAAGAACCTGTCCCGTGATAGATCGCTGCTGTACAGGCTGCCGCTTGCTTTGCGCTACTTTACGGATGATAATCGTATTATCTTTGACAGAATACGTCACGTTCTGTCCCGAAAGCAGGAAATCAATAACAGATGCTGTTGATTTGTTAACAAACTTTCCCGACACCTTTTTGTTCTCGTCCAAATCTTTGGGCGAATAAACAAATTTAACGCCAGCTAAACTATTGAGTTCCTTAAAAGCATCTTTAATAGCCGTATTTTTAAACTCAACGTTAATTAGTTGACGCAAAGCCTGTCCCAGTCCCAGTACAGGCGATATTATTAATAAATTTGAAACAATAATTAGGCATAACAATCTTCCATTACACCTTTTTAGTGTATTAATTCTCGTTAGTAATTTATACATTTGAATGTTGATTTAAACATGATCAATACATGGGGTCGCTAAAAAGCGTCCTCTTATTAGAGGTGTTCGCCGCACCTCTAATTTTTTCTTCCCTGTAGGTTTAGTCATTTGCTGTTACATAGATAACTCCTTTCTTTTCCACAAATGTTATATTATTCGTCATTTCCATAATTTCCAATACATCCATTAGCTGTTCATACCGGCTTATCATCCCGGTAATAGGTAATTCCTGTACTGTTTGATCTACTTGAATAGGTTGTTCGTACCATTGTGCAAGTTCCTTCATAACATCTGCAACCTGCTCTACTTCAAAGTAAAAGAGTCCTTTGCGCCAGGCACGAACCTTGTTGTTCTCATCTGCGGATGCCACGAGTATACGATTATTGCTCGGGCTCAAAAATGCTTTTTGATTAGGCGTGAGCACTACAGAAGTATTATATTTATTATGCTTTAATCTTATTTTTCCTTCCAGCAAGACTACGCTTTCTTCACCAGCCTCCTGCGTATTCATACTAAACTGTGTTCCCAACACCTCCACCGTTTGCAAAGGCGTTTTGACAAAAAAGGGCATCGGTTTCCCGTCTTGCTCACGCTTGGCAACATCTAAACTTACTTCGCCTGATACATGCACCATACGTTCGGTTTTATTGAAGCTCGACATAAATTCGATCGAAGAATGAGCATTCAACCAAACCTGACTCCCATCATCCAATAAAAACGTGAAAACTTTTTTGGTAGGATTTGTAATTTTCCGCGGTGCATCGTCTGCTATTTCCTCTGCTAGTGCTGATAGCAAAAACACCTTTTGATCGTCAATGATGCGATAAGCTGAACTATCCTGCATCTCTTCATCCAGCGGATAAGATTTCTCGGCACCAATCGATAAAATTGGATTTTCTTTCGCTATACCGGTAGTTTGCAAACTCTTCGAAGAACTATCTGATCCACTCATCCGGAAAATGATAAAAGCTGCAGTACATACGAGCAACAAACAAGCGGCAAGCCGGATATAGGGACTGTAGCTAAGTTTTATGACCTTATTTTTTGAAGAGATTTGGTTGTCAATAGTCTGTTTAATTTCCTGTTCCAAGTGGTCGAAATTGATATCTGCATTTTCTTTTTGATCACCAACCTGTTGGTAAAACCGTTCTACGAAACGCTCCTCTTCGGCTGATGCTTCACCGTTGACATATCTTTTGAAGATTGCCGACAGCTTGCTTTTTATTCTATTTGAATTCCCAGACATACAAGAAATGATCTATAATCGTTGCTTTCTTATATGTCGTGGAAAGCAGTGCTAACTCCCAAAAAAAAATAAAAAAAATAAAAATAAAATCTTCTGCATCAAACTACGGAGAAATGTAGTAGCATTAAGAATTTGATTTTGAACAGTTTTGGTTGATATATTCAATAGTTTCCCTATTTCCTCTGTACTCAAGTCCTCCTCATACCTTAATAAAAAGATCTCTTTTCGCTTGTTAGGAAGTTGGTGTATCCAATGATGAAGAAGTTTGTCCAGTTCGTCGTCTAGCAATTTGCTGTCGGAAAATTCACTATTGACCAATACCTCTGCAAAATCCTCGATCTCTTCTACGATAAAATCCTTTTTCCGGAATCTGTCAATCACCTTGAATTTAACTGCTCGCATTAAATAAGCTTCTACATGCTGGATATCCCGTAATTGTCTTTTGTTCCAAAAATCGACAAAAACTTCCTGAACAATATCTTTGGCTAAATCTTCATCTCGTAATTTTTGGAAAGCATGAACATATAATTTCTTCCAGGTGCGGCGATACAGTTCGTCGAAAGCAAGGCTGTCCGACTCTCTTATAAGCTGCAAAAGTTCGTCTAAACTATAGGCTTTATATATGTGTCTTGACCGATTCAATGAAACACTGGATTATAATTGTAACCGCAATATTAAATATTTTTATTTACAAATCAAATTTGAGTTTGATTATCAAAACGGCTACATCATCTGCTTTAAAACCATTTACTGCCTATCGTGTTTTATAGTTAATCCTTAAACAGTTAACGCTCTTTATCGAAAGAATATGGCAAAAATTATAGCAGAACAATTAGTAGAGACCATAGCGCAGGCAGGCATTAAGCGGATTTATGCCGTTGCGGGAGATAGTCTAAATGAGGTCAACGATGCTGTGCGGCGGTCTGGCGATATACAATGGATACACGTGAGGCACGAAGAAACAGGTGCATTTGCCGCCGCCGCCGAAGCCGAACTCAACGGGATCGCCTGTTGTGCAGGGAGCAGCGGCCCCGGACATGTACATCTTATCAACGGGCTATATGAGGCACAGCGCAATAATGTTCCGGTACTGGCGATTGCTTCCACTTGTGCAACGGACGAATTTGGTACGGGCTTTTTTCAAGAGACCAACACGATAAAACTTTTTGCAGATTGCAGTGGCTATAACGAAATTGCGACCACCCCGAAGCAACTTCCCCGCATGTTGCAAGCCGCATTACAGCATGCGCACACCAAAGGAGAGGTAGCTGTTCTTGGACTTCCGGGAGATCTGACGAAGGAAAAAGCCGAAGAAGGTAGCACGGCTCCTTATCTGCTGAGACAACGACCTATTTTCCGACCTTCGGATAATGAGCTTCGAGAACTTGCCCAACGGTTAAATAAAGCGTCCAAAATCACTATTTTTTGTGGATTTGGTGCAACAGAAGCACATCAAGAAATAATTGCATTGGCAGGCTTGCTAAAATCACCGGTGGCTTATTCCTTTCGAGGTAAGATGGGCATACAGTATGACAATCCGTTTGAGGTAGGCATGACCGGCTTACTTGGGTTACCTTCCGCTTTTTATGCCATGCATCATTCCGAGCTGTTGTTGCTGTTAGGAACAGACTTCCCCTATAAGGAATTTATGCCTGACGATCTCGAAATCATACAAATAGATAAGCGCGCGGAGCGTCTCGGACGGAAGGCAAAGGTATCATTAGGTTTAGCAGGAAACATAAAAGACACGTTGGATGCGTTACTCCCCCTCATTGAAGAAAAAAAAGACGATGCATTCCTGCAAAAACAATTGGATAAATATGAAGATGTTAAGAAATCACTTCGTACCTATGTGGAAGATACAGGGAAGCAACATGCCATATCTCCCGAATTTTTAACGGATACCATCAATAGATTGGCAAATGACGACGCTATTTTTACTGTGGATACCGGCATGTGCTGTGTGTGGGGAGCCCGATACTTACACGCAACCGGAAAACGGATATTATTAGGCTCGTTTAGTCACGGATCAATGGCGAATGCGCTACCGCATGCGATAGGAGCTGCTTTAGCCAGGCCTGCCCAACAGGTTATCGCACTTTGTGGCGACGGTGGGCTATCCATGATGATGGGCGATCTGGCTACCGTCGTGCAATATAAACTGCCGATAAAAATTGTCGTTTTCGACAACCGTTCATTAGGCATGGTAAGATTGGAAATGCAAGTAGAAGGACTGCCCGATGGCGAAACCGATATGTTCAACCCTGATTTTGCCAAAATAGGTGATGCGATGGGCATGAATAGCTTTACGATAGATTCCCCAGATGATGTGGAGAGAACATTGCAAAATGCGTTCGCTGCCAACGGGCCGGCTTTGATACATGTATATACCAATCCCGATTCACTCGCAATGCCTCCAAAAATAGAATTTGGACAGTTGAAAGGGATGGCATCAGCGATGGGCAAGATGATGCTCCATGGTGATTTTAAAGATGTTGCCAACATCATTAAAAGTAATTATAAGCACATCAAGGATGTATTTTAGCTAGCGCGCCTATCACCTATTTCGGTACAGGCGCATTTTCTTCAATCAATTTCTCCTGCTTCAACTCTTCCCAAAAAGCAGCAGGTATCTTTTCTTTAAAAGATGCCGCATTTTCTTCTGCTTGCTGAATCGTATGTGCCCCCGGAATAACGGCAGAGACCACCTCTGGAGCGGCGGCAAACTGTAATGCTGCTGTACGTAAATCTACCCGATGATTATCTGATACGCGTTGCAAAGCAGCAAGCTTTTCTTTTACCCCAGCCGGAAAATCACCGCCATATAGGTAACGATCTTTACCGGCTAGAAATCCCGCACACAGCGGAGCGCCTACTACAATTGAAATATCGCGCTCTGCGGCTTTCGGAAATACTTGGTTTAAATCATCTCGATGATGAATAAGAGAATATTGGCATGCTGAAAGAAAGATATCGGGATCGGCAACTTCGATTGTTTTCAAAATAGGCTCAATCGTATTGACTCCCAATCCCCAGCCTTTAATTAGTCCTTCTTCCCGCATCTTTGTCAGTTCTGGCATTGCGCCTTGGGCGGCTATGTCAAAATATTTTAACCAATCATCTTTCATATCGCCATTGTCGGGAGACAGATCATGGATAAAGACAATATCCAAAGAGCCGATACCTAAGCGTTGCAGGCTATCTTCCACACTTCTGCGGACACCTTCCGCGGTATAGTCATATTCATAGGAAAAATTCAATTGACCTTTCCAGTTCTCTTCCAATTTAAAGTCATCATGCGGATGAAGGATTCGTCCGATTTTGGTTGAAATGACGTAGTCTTCCCGTTGTTGATCCTTTAAGAACAAACCCATTCTGCGTTCACTTATACCTAAACCATACCACGGCGACGTGTCGAAATAACGAACGCCTGCGTTCCAAGCCGCTTCTACGGATTGCAAACATGCAATATCGGGGTTGACATTAAAGCCGTTTCCCAATGCTACGCCACCAAATCCCACTTTATTCTTCGGTCTAAATCGCTTATGTGTTGCTGAATTCTGAAATTGTTCCATTGTCTTATTATTACTGTTATCCGATAAATCTGTTACAAATGCAGGTAGTGCCACGGAAGCTGCCATTCCTGCCGTTGCCAAACCTGTATGCTTTAAAAATGTCCGTCTTTGCATCCTATCGTCTTTTCGTTACCAAACTTCTTCACACCGCATCTTGATTAAAGAACAAACACGGGAAACGATTGTTTTGATAATTTCTACACGCTAGATCACAAAGACTAAATATTCAGTAAAGCATGTTGTGAAGCCGTAAAAATATGACGAAAAACAATATTCAGTTCGTTATCACGCTGTGCACCGGCAATACCCGTGTAAGGGAACAATTCCACTGTTTCTGTTCGAATATTGCGCACCAGCTCCCGGCTTAGTGTAGCGATTTCCGCCAAATATTCGTCTTTGGGGGCTATCTTATTCCAAGTTGCATCTATGAGCTCATAAAGACGCGCACGTTTCTCCTCAAAAGCGCCTCTTACCCCATCAATTTTTTTAAATAATGTTTTTCCTTTCTCCGCAGCCCATTCCGGGCTGGACGATTTAACAATAAGCTGTTTTTCGAACAGGTCAAGAAAGCGCCGGAACATACCGATATAATTAACGGCTAATGTACATTCCGCAAAAGTCATGAACGGATAATAAAAAACCGGCTCGTCGCTTGTGCGCCTATCGGGGCGTAGATCAAATGCACGTTCTTTCGGAACACGCAATTCGTTGATAGAGAAACTATGGCTTGCCGTACATTCCAATCCAAAAGTATCCCAATCGTAATGTATAAGTACATCCTCCCGGTCTACAAAGAAAGAATGATAGATCGGATTTCCATCGACATCGGAGACCGGCTCTCCCTCCTCGTATACCCAAGCGTTTAAGGTAAAATGCGTTAAATGTGGAGCGCCCGTAGCATATTTCCATGCTCCACTGATGATAAAGCTGTCTCCCTTTTTATCTGCTCTTCCAGACGGCTTACCACTTCCGCCCCAGCAAACCTTATTTTTTTTAAAAACTATTTCTGCGAGTGCAGGATCAATAAATCCGGCAAACATATTGGCACCGGCACAGAGGGTTACCGTCCAGCCAAAACCACCATCAATGTATGCCAATTCCTCCAACAGTTGGCAGCCCACTTCCAACTCCGCATTTAGGCCTCCATACATGTCAGGCACCCATAAATTAAACCAATTTTGCTGATATATTAATGCCAACAATTCGGGCGTCAATGTCTTTCGCTCGATGCTGGCCAGCACGTTATCTCTAATAGTGTATCGGATGTCGGTATGGAGCATGATGATATTAAAATTGAGTGGACATTATTTTCTTCCATTTGATATAGCCGGATATAGCGACGATAAACAGGAATACGGTTAAACAGGCAAAAAGATATAATTCTTTGTGAAACAACAAAGGTATAGCGACGAAGTTACTAATATTCAACAATATCCAGTTTTCGATTTTACGTTTGGCAAGCAGCCACATCCCCGCCCAGGCAGTACTAGAGACAAAGGCATCCATTATCGGCACATCAGAATCGGTAAAGTATGTCAAAAAAACAAACAATAGAAAATAGCCACCTACAACAATGCCGGCGACAACTGACCAATCCTGTCTACTACACCGGGTGATATACGCCTGTTGCTGACTTTGGTTTCGAAATTTCCAATACCATAAACCATAGATACTCATGATCAGATAATACGCGTGCAGTAAGATTTCAGCGTAGAGCTTCGCATTATATAGTACGGAAATGGTCAGGCAAATGCCTATGATACCAAATAAATAATTGGATATTTTATTTTTACGGGATAGCAGCACCTGCACAATGCCAAAGAGCACAGCTAATCGCTCCAACCAGGAGGTTTGAAGAAATCCGTTTTGTATTTGCTCGATAAATTCAGATATATGCATATTCTATCATTCCTACGCCAGCATTACCTGGATCAGGTTCCTCCCGCTATACGACGGGATTGGGTATATTCTCAGCCTTGTTAAGTCAAGCGATTCACGAATCACTCGAAAGCACCCCCATAAAGTATGTTTTTAGCTTACGCTAATTGCAAAGCTTCCTTTGAACGATGTCTAACCTCTTCGCACAAGGCAGGGTCATCATTTAAGCTCTTACCCCACGATGGGATCAATTCACGAAGCTTTTTGCGATATTCATCCGATTTGGCTCTTTCCGGGAAACAACGTTTCAACAGATTAATCATGATAGGCACAGACGTAGATGCTCCCGGAGACGCGCCCAATAAAGCTGCTATGGAACCGTCGGCGCTTGATACCACTTCCGTACCAAATTCTAAGATACCGCCATGTTTCGGATCTTTTTTAATCACCTGCACACGTTGCCCCGCCACCTCAACTTTCCAATCGTCTAATTTTGCGGTTGGCATAAATTGTTTCAAGGAATCTAATTTATCTGAAGGACTTTTCATAACCTCTGTAATTAGATATTTTGTTAAATCCAAATTATGCAGACCAGCAGAAATCATCGGTTTAATATTCGACAGCTTAATCGATGCCGGAAGATCAAAATAAGAACCTTTCTTTAAGAACTTCGTCGAAAAACCTGCATACGGACCAAACAGGAGCGCTTGTTCACCATCTATATAACGGGTATCCAAATGAGGAACCGACATTGGAGGCGCACCTACCGATGCCTTTCCGTATACTTTAGCATGATGGTTTTCAATAATTTCTTTGTTTGTACAACGCAACCATTGTCCGCCTACCGGAAATCCACCATATCCTTTTGCTTCGGGGATACCGGATTTCTCTAAGAGAAGTAAAGAACGCCCTCCTGCACCGATAAACACAAACCTTGCTTTTATCTTACGCTTTTCGCCTGTATTTAAATCTTTGGTTTCCACCTCCCAACGTCCATCATCTTCACGATCAATATCGCGTACTTCCTGATTGAGCGACAGCTTAATATTATCTTTCGTCTGTAAGTGGCGAATCAAATCGCGCGTCAACGAACCGAAATTCACGTCGGTTCCTATCTCCATACGTGTAGCTGCCATCACTTCATCTTCCGGACGGCCATCCATCATGAGTGGTATCCACTCTTGCAAGACTGCCTTATCTTCGGTATATACCATGCCTTTGAACAGGTTTTCTTTTTCCATCGCAGCATAGCGGGTGCGCAGAAACTGGACGTCCTTTTCGCCAAACACGGCGCTCATGTGGGGTACTTGACGGATAAATTCCGTTGGATTTTTTAAAATCCCCTTTTCCACCAAATAAGCCCAAAATTGCTTAGAGATTTCAAACTGTTCTGCAATATTAATTGCTTTATCTATTTTAACACTACCATCGGGTTGTTCTGGCGTATAATTTAATTCGCATAAAGCAGAATGCCCTGTACCGGCATTATTCCAGGCATCTGAACTTTCGGCCGCAACAACGTCCAGCCGCTCGATGATTTCGATATTGATGTCGGGACTTAGTTCATTGATTAAAGTTCCCAACGTAGCGCTCATGATACCTGCACCGATCAATACGACATCGACTTCAGATTTTTTAGCTTTTTTACCCATAGTTTCAAAATTGCGTACAAAATTAACATTCAAATTGGTTATAACCGAATGAAAGTGTCAAAATTCTTTCAAAAAGAAAAAACCCATGGATATTTAAATCCATGGGTTTGATGATATTAGTGTTGCAGCTGGTAAATATTACTGCTGAGGTTGCGCACCTTGTTCCTGTTGCAATTCTAGCAAAACACCATCCAACTCACCTTTTACTTTTTCGCTGTTTTGATAAGCGTACATAATCTGTTCAAATGTTTGTATATCGATACCCTCTTCGGTTATCGCTGCTTGAATATTCCCTCCAATTTCATCTTGGATGTTCATTATTTTTTCAATCGCATTATTGAACATTTTCTGATCTTCAGCACTTTCATTTTGAAGCCCGTCCTCTGATTTTTCTTTTGCTTGGGCCATTTCATTGAACTTTTTCACCGTTAACCCTTCGTCTTTAACAGCGTTAGCCATACTCTCCTGTGCTCCCATCTGCAAGGCTTCCACTTTCGAACTGGCTTTCACGAACGATACTAATTCGTCTTTTTTGAAATCTTCTTTCAATTCCGGTGCTTGCATCGGATCGGGTGCTTGTGCCATAGCTCCAAGACCTCCCAGCATAATCACGGCTAATAAAATCACTTTTAATTTCTGCATAATAAATTTATTTCTGTTCATATTTATTCGTTTTTCGAAAACTTCCATATATATACAACGCACACAAATAATATTATTGCCTAAACATATATTTATGTCCTAAACAAAACTAGTGTTTCGTCTTCATTATTGTGTTGAAATATTAGGCTAGAACGGGATGCAAGGCGAATTATAGACTAGTAGGCCGCAAAAATAGAAGACGAATAAAATTGTGATATTTTAGGATATTTAACATGTTTCCTCTAATTAAATTGTTTTTTAATGGCAGAGGAGAGCGAAAGTAACTTCATTTTATATGCAGACAAATTATATTGCATATAAAAATGAATTTATTTAGGTTTGTTGGATATTGGGGTTTAAAAAGAAAAACAAACAGATGAAATTATTAGAAGGCAAAACAGCTCTAGTTACAGGAGCATCAAAAGGTATCGGCAGAAAAATTGCCGAAGTTTTTGCTCAGCATGGAGCGAACGTTGCGTTTACCTATTTATCTTCTGTAGAAAAGGGAGAAGCATTAGAAAAGGAATTACAAGCTTTTGGAGCACGTGTAAAAGGTTTCCGTTCCGATGCATCAAAATTTGACGAGGCAGAAAAATTAATCGAAGATATCGTTGCTGAATTTGGAACAATCGATGTCGTCGTCAACAACGCGGGGATTACAAAAGACGGTCTGTTGATGCGCATGACGGAAGAAAATTGGGATGATGTCATGAACGTCAATCTAAAATCCATTTTCAATGTGACCAAAGCAGCTTCGAAAATTATGATGAAAAACCGTAAAGGTTCGTTTATCAATATGAGTTCGGTTGTGGGCGTACAGGGTAATGCCGGACAAGCGAATTATGCTGCTTCTAAAGCAGGGATTATTGGTTTCTCTAAATCTGTAGCAAAAGAATTGGGTTCCCGCAATATCCGTACGAATGTAATCGCTCCTGGATTTATCCGCACGGAGATGACAGAGGTGCTTGATCCGAAAGTCGTCGCCGGATGGGAAGCAAATATTCCATTGAAACGTGCCGGAGAAGCAGAAGACGTGGCCAATGCCTGTCTATTCCTAGCATCTGATCTATCCTCTTATATCAACGGACAGGTTATTCCGGTAGATGGTGGTATGTTATAGGTGTGCAGAATGTAAAAAAATGTTAAAGCCCTTGACAGGAATGTCGAGGGCTTTTTAATTTTATGCCAATAATTAATAAAACCAACTCTTTTTAAAATTTTTGCTTTATGCTAAAAAGTCGAATAATCTATTTATTGGGCATGATTTTGGCATCAAACGTTGCCTTTGCTCAAAATTTGCAGTTGTACACGACCTATCCGAAGATTTCGGTGTCACCCGGGGAGGTCATTGATTACAATGTGGAACTGATCAACAACAGTTCGGTTACACGAAACGGAAGAATCAGCTTGCAGAATCTCCCAAAAAATTGGGATTATGAAATGAAGTCGGGGAATTATAGTGCGGAAGAAATCTCCGTTTTACCCAAAGAACGTAAATCCCTTAACCTCAAAGTGATCGTACCCTCTAAAATAGAGAAGGGACTGTACCGATTCCAGCTGGTCGCGCAAGGCGAATCATCTTTACCCCTAACCGTTGATGTCACCACTGATGGGAAATCATCGTCAGAATTCAACAGTCCGCAAACCAATATGGAGGGCTCGGCAAAATCAACCTTTACGTTCAACGCCTCCTTGTTAAATCGTTCTTCAGAAGCACAGGTATATCGCTTGGGCGCCAATCTTCAACCTGGGTGGGGCGCAACGTTTAAAGTAGATGGAAAGCAAGTTTCATCTGTTAATATAGAAGGAAATCAACGGAAGGATATCTTAGTTGAAATCCTTCCTCCAGAAAGTGTCAAAAAGGGGAAATACACGATCCCGCTATTTGCCCAAAGTCCGCTAAATCAATCCGATCTTTCTTTGGAAGTCGTGATTACGGGTTCCTATGGATTACAGCTCACCACACCCGAGGGATTATTGAGTACAACCGCCACGGCCAACCGAGATAAATCGATTCAATTTTTGGTTAAAAACACCGGTAGCTCGGATTTGAGCCAAATCAATCTCAATGCTTCTGCCCCTTCACAGTGGGAAGCCCACTTCGAGCCCAGCCGGATCAGCACGCTCAAAGCTGGCGAGAGCCAAACCGTTACAGCCATCATTAAACCCGCTAAAAAGGCTATTGCAGGGGACTATCAAATTACATTAGATGCAAAAAATAACGAAACGAGCGATAGTGTTAAATTTCGCGTGACCGTAGAAACTTCTCTATTATGGGGTTGGGTGGGAATTTTGATTATAGCCATCGCTGTTGCACTTGTTTATTTTTTGATCCGCAAATATGGAAGGAGATAAAATGGACAACCCTATTATTCGCGTACGGCAATTGACGAAAATGTATGGGGATTTCACCGCTGTAGATCAGCTGGATCTTGACATTGCAACTGGCGAGATTTTCGGTCTGTTGGGACCAAACGGCGCTGGAAAATCGACAACCATTTTGATGCTTCTTGGTTTAAGCGAACCGACGTCGGGCGAAATAGAAGTTTGTGGCACCGATCCCGTCCGGTCACCCATCGCCGTCAAGCGTTTGGTAGGATATCTACCCGACAACATCGGCTTTTATGAGAGTTGGTCTGCGCTCGAAAATCTGATATTGACAGCACAATTGAACGGGGTTTCTTACACGGAAGCGAAAGGTCGTTCCCTTTCTTTACTGGAAAAAGTAGGCCTGCAGGATGTGGCCGAAAAAAAAGTAGGTAAATTTTCGAGAGGGATGCGGCAACGGCTTGGCTTAGCAGACAGTTTGATCAAAGAACCCAAAGTTTTGATCTTGGATGAACCCACATTGGGATTGGACCCGATGGGTGTCAAAGATTTCACGTCGCTTATATTACGTCTGAGCCGGGAGGAAAAACTAACTGTCATCCTATCCAGTCACCAGCTCTATCAAGTACAGCAAATCTGTGATCGGGTGGGTTTGTTTATTAAAGGCAAGTTGGTCGCCGATGGCCCTATTCAAAGTTTGGCATCACGCCTATTCCAAGATAAGCCTCGTCATATTCAACTCAAAGTGCACCAAACAGATACGCAGCGAACCCACCGTATCTTGGAAGAGATGCAAAATATGAAGTCAATCGAACAAAAAGACGATCTTTTTCTCATCGATGCGGATGAAATTATCGTACACCATGTGGCAAAAAAGCTGGTGGAGCACGATATTCATATAATACAGCTGCAACAACGCACGTATGGTATCGAAGATATTTATGCTCATTATTTTGAAGGAGGATCTACCGATGACGCTAAATAAAAATAATAACCTATATGCTTTCTCCATTTTAGTGAAGAAAGAAATTGCCGATCATATCCGTAGCTGGAAATTCATTATCCTGTTGGCTATCATTCTGTTGACATGTATAGCCTCTTTATACACAGCTTTACAGGCATTGAAAAATACCGCACCAGTACCGAACGATCCTGACGCGGCATTTTTCTTCCTTAAGATTTTTACCACATCCGATGGCACGATGCCTTCATTTCACCTATTCGTTGGCTTTTTAGGTCCGTTGCTCGGCATTTGTTTGGGGTTTGATGCTGTCAACTCCGAATTTAACGGACGTATGTTGGGCCGTATCCTGTCCCAGCCTATCCACCGGGATTATTTCCTCAATGCTAAATTCATTGGCGCACTAACTGTGATAGGCGTTTTATTTACGTCCCTTATTCTCCTAACCATCGGAGCCGCGACTTTATTGGTAGGTTTTCCGCCAACCTTTATGGAATGCAACAGGCTTTTCCTGTTCACGCTGTTAACCATCGTGTATGTTGCTTTTTGGCTCAATTTATCCATCCTGTTTTCGGTTCGTTTTAGGCATACGGCGACGTCTGCTTTGGTAGCCATTGCCATTTGGTTATTCTTCACGGTATTCTACCCTATTATTATCAATATCGTAGCAAAAGCCGTACAACCGAACCCGTACGCTTCGGACGCAGAAATCATGCAATACCAACATTTTATGCTGACACTCATGCGCTTTGCTCCGAGCCAGCTCTATAGTGATGGAACGAATATGTTACTCATGCCGTCCATCAGAAGTCTAGGGCCTTTACACATGGAGCAATTGCAGGGAGCAATACCGTCACCTTTGCCTATTTGGGAAAGTATCAAAGTAGCCTGGTCACAGATGGTGGCATTGATCGCCTGTACTATTATGTGTTTTGCGGCTTCTTATTATTTTTTTATGCGTAAGGAAATCCGTTGCTAAAGAAAGGGGGATAGATTTCCCCTTTTTAATTTACATTCCTATATTTGTTTTTAACAATATAAGCATGCAAGAACGTATTTTTTCGATCGACAGCGAGAAGAAATTTAATGAGGTTTGTTTAGAGGTATACCATTATCAAAAGGTCAATTGTCCCGTTTATGGAAAATACGTAGACTTATTAGGCAAAGCGAAAACCGATATCAATCATTATACACAGGTTCCTTTTTTACCGATCGATTTTTTTAAAACCCAACAGATACTTGCTAAAGGGGATCAAGCTGAAATTACTTTTACCAGTTCGGGCACGACCGGTATGGTTACGAGCCAGCACCATGTAGCGGACGTTTCATGGTATGAAAAGAGCTTTCGGGATTGCTTTCAACGGTTTTACGGCGAGGTTGAAAACATCGCGGTATTGGCACTCCTTCCTTCCTATCTGGAACGTTCAGGTTCTTCGTTAATCTATATGGTCGATGATCTGATCGAACGAAGCCAGCATCCATCGTCGGGCTATTTCTTATATAACCACGAAGATTTACTCAGCACGCTCCTTGAACTGAAAAAAAGCGGCGCGAAAACACTGCTAATTGGCGTGACATACGCACTGCTCGATTTCTGCGAACAATACCAGGTTGATTTTCCCGATCTTATGGTCATGGAAACGGGCGGTATGAAAGGCAAACGAAAGGAAATGATCCGAGTAGAGCTGCACCAAATCCTAGCAAAAGGTTTCGGGGTAACAAAAATACATTCCGAATATGGTATGACGGAACTGCTTTCACAAGGGTATTCATTTGGAGATGGGATTTTCCAGACACCACCTTGGATGCAAGTTTTAATGCGTGACACCAATGATCCATTAACTCTTATTGAACACGGAAAAACAGGCGCTATCAATGTTATTGATCTAGCCAATTATTATTCCTGTTCGTTTATTGCTACTCAAGATCTGGGAAAACTACACGAAGAAGGTAGTTTCGAAATTTTGGGTCGCTTCGACAATAGTGATATCCGGGGATGCAATTTATTGGTGCAGTGATTAAAATCACTGTAAACTCGGATCACTAAATGTATTTCCTGCATTGATGTCTCCCGTATCATAACCTTTTTTAAACCAATAAGCACGTTGTTCAGAAGTGCCGTGGGTAAACGATTCGGGATTACTGTGTCCATGTGCCTGCTCCTGTAAATGGTCATCACCTACCGCAGCTGCAGCACGCATACCATCGACAATATCGTCATAGGTGAGTTCGATATCGGAGTAATTTTTGACATGATGGGCCCAGACACCGGCATAAAAATCCGCCTGTAATTCGGTCATGACCGATACTTTATTGTATTCACGCTCGCTCATTTTTGCACGCATAGCATTGGTTTGCTGCAGTACACCCAGTACATTTTGTATATGATGTCCCACCTCATGGGCAATAACATAAGCTAAAGCGAATTCACCCTTTGCCCCAAACTTTTTTGACAACTCTTCGTTAAAGCTAAGATCCAGATAGATCTTTTGGTCACCTGGGCAGTAAAATGGTCCAAAGGCCGATTGTCCTACACCACATCCTGCGGTTTCTATCGCACCATTATATACAGTTAATTTGGTGACCGGATACTCCGATCCATTGGTTGCAAAAATGTTTTTCCAGACGTCCTCTGTGCTTCCCAAAACGATATCAGCAAAATCTATCAATCGATCTTCCTCAGGTGTCGACCGGTATTCGCCCTGTTCCGTCGGAGCGGTTTGCTGCATTTGGTTCAGTAACTGCTCCGGATCTCCGCCCAATAAAAAGCCGATAATCAGGACGATAACGCCACCAATCCCACCTAATGTTAGCTTCTGCCCTCCGCTCATTCCTCGTTTGTCTTCGATATTGCCGCTTCTACGGCCGCCTTGCCACTTCATAATTTTATCTGTTTATATTCCAATACTACAAAATATTTGCCAAGAATGTATATCCATATTTTTTCGTATTTTCGCAGTTCAACCCGGTTATTATGTCTTTAGAACAACAATTGATAGAAAGAAGCAACAATATATGTGAATTGTGTAATAATACAACAACGTTATCCTTATATACAGTTCCTCCTTTCGATCAGCAAACAATAGACAATGTTATTTATGTATGCAACACCTGTCTGGATCAAATCGAGAAAAGAGAACAATTGGATGCCGAACATTGGAAAGTACTTTCCGAAACGATGTGGTCAGCGTACCCTGCTGTGCAGATAGTAGCATGGCGTATGTTAAGCAGACTACGGCATGAAGGCTGGGCGTCCGATAATCTTGATATTTTGTATCTCGATGATGAAAATTTAGAATGGGCGAAAAAAACAGGTGACCATGAACAGGAAGGAACTGTACAATTTCATATAGATAGCAACGGTACCCGCCTCTATGAGGGAGATACCGTGGTGCTTGTTAAAACATTGGATGTAAAAGGATCTTCTCTTTCTGCGAAGTTAGGTACTGTCGTCAAAAACATCCGTCTAGTACCAGACAACCCTGAACAAATCGAAGGTAAAATAGAAGGACAGACAATTGTTATTTTGACTAAGTACCTGCGGAAAGGATAATAAGTGCCGATTTTTTTAAAGTTTGAGATTAATTAATCAATCAGCGTATCCATCTTGTTCTTTTCCACTGAATCTGTTGTTCCTGTTCCTATTCCGGCCGAATCCTGCATTTCGTGCAGCATTTCATCAGGTTCGTTGAGGTTGTAGCGGGATCTATCCATCTCGCTTACTGGCCCGGGAGAAACGGTATCTGTATCCACATCAGAAGAATTGCTATTTCCGCCCGAGCAAGAAAAAAACAGTGCAGTGGCCATTAAAGCTACGATATATTTTATTTTATTCATCATGACTTGTTTTTTTGTTTAAAAAAATATCCCGTGTTATCAGATCGTTGCTCTTCCTCCAGTTGCGGGGATAGTAGCCCCGGATACATAAGAAGCCGCATCTGATGCCAAGAAAATATATACTGGAGCTATTTCGGCGGGTTGTCCGGGCCGCCCCATGGGTGTATCCTCTCCAAAATTCTCATGGTCGGGAATTGTACTTGGAATTAATGGTGTCCATACCGGTCCCGGAGCCACGGCGTTTACCCGAATCCCTGATCCATCTTGCAAAAACATTTGTGCTAAACTGGACGTAAAATTTTGGATTGCCCCTTTGGTAGCGGCATAAGGCAACAGACTGGGGTTCGGATTATAGGCATTGACGGATGTGGTGTTAATGATAGACGAGCCTGGAGGCATGTGTTTCTTTGCATATTTTACAAAATAGAACATCGCACTCATATTTACCTGAAAGGTCTTATTCCATTCCTCTTCAGAAATATCCTCTACACTATCGTAACTCATTTGATAAGCAGCGTTATTGACCAAGATGTCAATTTTCCCAAACTTTGCTACTGTTTCATTCACAATCCGTTTGCATAGTAATTCATTTCGGATATTTCCTTTAAAGAGTAGCGCAGTACGTCCTGAACGCTCCACCCAATCGCGCGTATCAAACGCATCTTCATCTTCGATATCATCTTTATACGAAATCACAACATCCGCTCCCTCCCGCGCCATTGCTATAGCAACAGCTTTGCCAATTCCTGAATCTCCTCCTGTGATAACAGCTACCTTGCCTATTAATGTGTCACATCCGATATAGCTTTCTTCACCGTGATCTGGTCGGGGCTGCATAGCCGACGTTACTCCCGGTGGATCTTGGCTTTGCTTGGGGAAAGGAGGTTTAGGATACAAATCCTTAGGATTACCTTTTTTATATGTATTCATATATCAATATGTTAGATAATTATTATTTTAATAATATTACTCATTTAACGGAGGTGTTGGCATCATCTGTTCAACAGTATCCAAACTATCACGTTCGAGTGAGTCAATTGGTACGATACCTTCATCTAAAGGCATATCCCGCTCAATCGGAGTATCCTGTATGTTCTCTCTTTGATTACTACCGCAAGCGTATAAAAAACCCGCGGCTGCAACCAATTGTGTATATAAAATAAGCTTCTTCATCTGTATAAATGTTTATGTTTTATAGTATTGTATTCTCTTATTCGAATAAAAACAGACTAATAGAGAAATACAAAGTAAATAATGGCGAGGATAACGACAGCGATTATGATCGTCCATTGAATTGTTCGAGCTGCTGGCTTATCATCAGGTTCCTCTTTTGCAACTTCCGGTACCTCTTTACGTGGTACACCGTGCATGGATTCGTCCATTTCCATATCATTTTGTTCTCTGTTATCTTCCATAACTTTATTTTTTAGTTTAAACCTTCTTACAAGTCTTACACTCGTTGACATAAAAACAAACAGTTTAACATTTAGGTTTGAAAAGTGCCAGATAACAAGTATTTATACGTAAAAAAATCAATACGCAACCTAACAAACCAGTATTTTAATCAAATTAAACCGTATAAAAACCTAAAACATATTCAGGTTTACTGCGGTTCACTCTAAAAAGATTTTTAGAGACAACTAAATTTTAATATCATGGCAAAAGATCACGGAAAGAATATCAAAGATGATAAGAAGTATGAAGCATTACGTGACAAAGGAATGAGCAAAGAAAAAGCCGCACGTATATCCAATACTCCCAATGCTAGTAAAAAGGGTGGAAAAGCAGACCCATTGGACGACCGCACAAAGGAAGAACTACTGCAGGAAGCAAAAAAGATTGGCATTACAGGCCGTCACAAAATGAATAAGTCGGAACTTATTAATGCAATCCGGAACCATTGATAGAGCTGCAATGGACATAAAACAGGAGGCTCTATTGGAATTGGAGGAATCCGGTCTTCGCTATTCTTCTCCCCAAGAGAAAGGATATGGTCGAAAAGCTAAGGGGGATTCTTTTATATACCTGGATAAACAAGGCCGTCAGATTACCAACGAACAAATATTATCCCGTATCCGTTCATTGGTATTACCGCCTGCTTGGCGAGAGGTTTGGATCTGTGCTTCTCCTAATGGGCATTTACAGGCTACCGGACTCGATATCAATAACCGGAAGCAATACAAATATCATCCAAAATGGTTATCCTTGCGAAGTGAAAAAAAATTTGCTGATCTTTTCACATTTGGGAATAAACTCCCCGTTTTAAAAAAAAGGGTATTGCAAGATTTGAGAAAAAGGAAATTATCCCGTGAAAAAGTTTGTGCACTGGCAATTGCCATTATGGGTAAAACTTCTTTTCGAACAGGGAATAGATACTATGAAAAAAATTATGGTTCCTATGGACTGACGACGTTACGGAATAAACATATCAAACAGATTTCCAGCAATAAAATATTCTTTAAATTCGTTGGCAAAAAAGGTGTTGTGCAACAATGCTACTTACGTGAAAAAGCTTTGGTAAAAACCTTAACAAAAGTTAAAGATATCCCCGGGCAGGTGCTTTTTCAATATTATGACGAGGAGGGTAATGTAAAACCACTTGACTCTGGTACGATCAACGCTTATCTGAAAGAAGCAATGCTAACAGAAGTGAGCTGCAAAACGTTCCGAACATGGAACGGTTGCTTATTGGCGTTGTCTTACATGACAACATTACCTCTTCCTAGTACGATCACGGAGAGAAAAAAGAACTTGGTAAATATTATTGATTACGTTGCACATGAACTGGGCAATACGAGAACGGTTACGCGTAACTACTATATCCACCCTGAAATTCTCTCTGCCTATGAAAGTACGGCATTAGATAAATGGATAAAGACAATCCAAAACAAACAGAAGCTCAGCGACAAAATAATACAAAATCAGCTGATGAAATTGTTAAAACAAACGAGTGGTTGACATATATGTTATTCCAACCACTCGTAAACTAAGATTCATCATTTCCTTTTGGATTCGATCCTGCAATTATTTAAATAATTAACGTTTAATCATTTTGAACACTACCATACCCACTGCAGCACCGATTAAAGCATTGCGTAACAAACTTTTTTTCTCATATTGCCAACGCGCCTTCCACCCTTTTTCGACAAAGATGTTGGGGAATCTACCTTTTTTTATATCCTCTACAACACCTTCCAATTCATTAATCCGGTCAGCAACTAAAAGAGGTAGCCAATGCCGATAACGAGATTCACTATGTCGAAAGGCATACCTTCGAAGGGTGCCGCTTATGAATTGAGGAGGGAGAGTCTCTCCGACTACCGCCGGCAAATCAGGCCGCTCGTTATAATATAATACTTCTACGTCTACCTGTTGTTTTTCGGGTCGCTCCCAGTCAACGTCACTTTTTTCGACTCCCTCATCTTTCATCGGATATGTAGGTTCATTAAGAGGATTTGCATCGATTCCCCAACCTATAATATGTTTATGTTTTTCTTTTAGCTCTTCCATAGTCCTATGGTTTTAGTGAACAGGATGCGGAACCAAAACAGGTTTGATACACTCATCTAGCTTAGCAGAGAATACATGGTAAGCCTCCGCAACATCTTCTAAAGCGAATCGATGGGTTATAATATCTCTCGGTCGGAGTATGCCGTTTTGTACATAATCTATCAATTTCGGTAACAGACGTTTAACAGAGGTTTGGCCAGCTCTTATTGTAATGCCCTTGTTGACAACATTGCCAATAGGCACGAGATTGTCTGTCGGTCCATACACCCCTACAATAGACACAATCCCTCCCTTTTTAACTGAATTAATGGCCCAATGAAGTGCTGTGGCGGATCCAGCCTGCAACATCAGCTTTTTTCCGGTAATAGTCTGCATCGCATTTCCGCAAGCGTCAGAGCCGACGGCATCAATACAGACATCTGCTCCTAAGAAGTCCGTAATCCGTTTTACGAACAACACTGGATCATCCATAGATTTGAAGTTATAAGCTTCACAAGACGCGTATCTCCTAGCAAACTCTAAGCGATATTCCAAATGGTCAATGACAATAACCCTTCCGGCGCCGAAAAGCCATGCACAACGCGCCGCCATAATACCGACAGGACCGGCGCCAAACACAACTACAGTATCTCCTATTTTAATACCGCCCATTTCTGCCGCCTGATAGCCTGTTGGTAAAACGTCCGTTAACATTAATGCGTCCTCTTCGTCAAGTCCATCGGGAATCACCGTTGGGCCTACATCTGCGTAAGGTACACGAACGTATTCTGCCTGTCCGCCATCAAATCCTCCGGCGATATGTGAATAACCAAATACACCACCTATCGCTGTAGACATGGCATTTGATTCATGACAACAGGAATAAAGACCTTGTTTACAAAAAACACATTGACCGCAGGCGATATTAAATGGAACCAACACCCGGTCGCCTACCTTGAGGTTACGGAGGGACGAACCCACTTCCCGTACCACACCTATAAATTCATGGCCAAAAGTGGTACCTATCCGTGTGTCGGGAACCATTCCATGGTAAAGGTGGAGGTCAGATCCGCAGATACACGCTCTCGTTACCTGAAGGATGGCATCTTGAGGATGCTGTATTTCGGGCATTGGTTTGTTCTCCGCCCTCACCCGAAACGGCCCTCGATAATTCATTGCTAGCATCGCATTATTTTTTAAATTTTCATTTTGTTATTGACGCTGTTTAATTAGTGCTTTTGTCGTATGGAATAAAAAAAGCCAGTGCTTACTGGCTTTCTTATGATCTAAGCGGTCTCTCCCACATTAGCTTCTTCCATCGCTATTTTGGTCAATAATTCATCTGTTTCCTTTTCCTCCGCTAAGGTCTGCCCAAGCAAATCTTTAATCTCGGTATGCCCCATCAATTTAGCATAAGTAACAACACATCCATAACTCGCGATTTCGTAGTGTTCTACCTTTTGCGCTGCGGCAATCAATGCAGCGTCTACTACCTCTGGGCTGTCTTCAAACTCTTCAATGATCTCCTCAGCCTCTTTTAGAAGACCTTCCATAGCTTTACATTTTTTGCCACGACCGTTGAGACCTAGATTGGAAAACGCTGATTTTAGACGCTCTATATGATTTTCCGTCTGTTCGTAGTGTTCTTCAAATGCTTTCTTAAGCGTGGGGCTGTTAGCCGCGTTAGCTAGTTTTTTTAACCCTTTCAACAGCTGACGTTCAGCGCCCAAAATGTCCTTCATTTCATCTACCATTAATTCGTGTAAATGTGCATTTGGCATATTGCCTTTTTCATTCATCTGTGCCATAACCTATTTTATGTTTGTTTGTAAATAGAACATCTTATTTGCCTTATTAGTTCGAAGTTTTTTCCAATTTAAGTAGTAATACCTAATCACTACAGTAGAAAGAAATAAGCAAACCGTATAAAGCGTAATCCATTCATTTTAAATAGTAAAATATACAAAAAAATAGGCTGCCTTTTTAAGACAGCCTATTTTTCATCCAACATACTTGTCAGTTTAATTACAAACAGGATTTATAGTTTAATCCAGACTATTCAACCAATCTTCTACTTCTTCTTTAGTCTTTCCTGTTTTCTTTTGTAATCTCCCCAACAATTCGTCTTCCTTACCTTCAGCATATAACAAGTCGTCGTCTGTTAAATCCGCATATTGCTGTTTAACTTTTCCTTTTACTTCGTTCCAACGACCTTTCCATGTTAATTTATTCATTGTTTCCTCCTTTTAATGTATTGTCTACTTAAAGAACCAACAGATTCCGTTTTTGTTCTACATTTTTTAAAAAAATAACTTTTTCCTATCCAATTTTTGCTATGTCATTTGTTTGTTTTTTCTCTACCATAGTTATCATGGGGAGCCAATTAATCAAGTCCGTAAATATACTATTACAGGTCTGAATAAGTATGGCACCGGAGTTTCCGGAAAATTGCTTTTTATAGATTCGTTTTTCCTTTTTATACCGAAAGGCATAATAAACCGTGCCTATTTCCCTTTTTTGTTTTGGGTTGTTGGTTTTAAAGGCCAATCCTGTTACACTGATCAACACATCGGCTTTGGGAATAGATTCCCCCGTTAACCCATCTAACATACGTAAGGTTACTACTGCGGATTCTGCACAATATTTTTCGATTTTACTTTTTGGAACAGAAAGCAGTTGGGTTTTGCATTGATCATCATAACAGACCAACGAACCTAAAAAATAATCACCACTGTGAAATTCCAGCGACCATAGCGAACTTAGATATCCCGCTGTCATACTCTCCGCACACAACAATTTCAAACCATGGGTTTGGAAAAATTCGCCACAAGCTGCTAAAGCTTTTTCATCTATTTGCATAATGGGCTTTATCATTGTATTATCCATAGACTATTTCAGTAACCCATTTTGAATAGCAAATTTGATTAGTGCGGGGGTGTTTTTTGATTTTGTTTTATCAATTAAGCTCTGTCTATGTCCTTCTACTGTCCGTTTACTCAAAAACAATTTCTTGGATATTTCCAGATTAGTAAGTCCTTCGCCAAGCAGTTCCAGTACTTCCATTTCCCGCGAGGAAAGTGATAATTCCGCCGGGTCTATTTTATAGGATTGAGTTTCTTCCTTATTAATAAGTTTATCCACCAATTTCATAGTAAGCTCCTCACATAAATAACGTCCGCCTTTAGCCACGTGGTTTATACAAAAAAGCATTTCATCTGCCGTAACATTTTTAACAAGATAAGCCCTGGCTCCAAATTGGAAACATTGCGCGACATATTGTTCCTCATCCAACATAGTTAATACAATGACGCGTATCCCTATGTTTTTTTGGTTGAATTCTTTAATCAACTGTAATCCATCCACGTTATCCATGGTTAAATCCGTAATTAAAATATCCGCTTCTACCCCAGCTGCTACCAGATCCAATATTTCCTTACCACTGCCTACATCTGCTACGACTTCAAAATTATCCTGAGAATCCAAAAGCAGCTTGATACCGTTTCTGACCACTAGATGGTCTTCCGCCAATAATATTTTTGTCTTTTCCATTTTAACTTCCAACCTTTACTTCCCTTTGTTTCTCAAGTTCAACAATTAAGTCCATTGAATAGTTTATTTATTTATCCATTTACGTTAAAAAAATCGTTTAGTATAAATCGTTCAAATCTTCTCTGCCACTATTTCCAATCTATCGTTATGCTATACGTCTTGTTTTCAACGCCTTAGCCCATTTATTGTATTTACATCGCGGACATGTAGAGTTTTTCAGCACGGTCTCAGGTTCCTGTATACAACCGCAATGCATACAAGCCAGCACGCCATCAGCAGCAGATAAATCAGCTTCCTTGTAAACGTCAGGGAACAATGGTAAACCGAACTTCACTGCTTCATTAGCATAAAAAAGCACACTGAGTGTACCATCTGTTTCCAATACGGCCATCCTAACCTGACCCAAATGCTCGATAGATTGATTGCGTAACTCCGCAAAAAATTCTACAGTAGAAAGATCATTGTCTTTCTCGTTTTTTACACTGAACACGCCATTTTCGACCACAATCATCTCCTTACCCTCTAGAATTCGATGAATGGAAAGCGATTTAGAAGCTAACCACGTTAACGTTTTGTATATGGTCATAACGACGGCAAAAACCACTAAAGCATGAAAAACGGGGATATCCTCTTGGAACATCGGATCACCCGCAGCAGAACCTAGTCCCAGTATAATCGCCACTTCAAATAAGGTAAGCTGACGTACTCCTCTTTTTCCCGACAGACGGAGCACCAATAAAATCATCAAAAACATGATGGCGGTACGTATAATTATTTCCGCAATAAAATGCCATTCGATGCTTGCAATTAGCAAGTTTTTAATGTCGACGTCGAACATATTGGAATCATTTTATTTATAATACAAGATAGTTATAAAATAGTTTAGTTTGCGGGTGTTAATATGGATTCAAGTACTTTTTTATCGTTCAGAGGTACTTATACTTTCATGCTTAAAACCAAAAAGGGAGCCGCTCAACAGCAACTCCCTTTCATCTCTAATAAAAACATTTATTAAAGTCTCTTCACACGTATATTTCTGAAGAAAACTTCTGAACCATGTCCTAGAAAACCGATATGACCCGATTTTTTGCTTAATCCAGCATGTTTTTTGCCATCCAAGGTTCCATTTTTTGAAGCCTCCGCAAGGTCACCATCTAAGATAACCACGCCGTTAAGCGTTACTTTAATCTTATCGCCTTGAACGCGAATCTCTTGTTCATTCCATTCGCCGATTGGCTTCATCCCTTCGCGTTTTGCAGGAATAATACCATAGGCGGAACCGTGATACTGATATTCTTTCAGATTTTTGTAAATCTCTGCGTCATTATCTAAAATCTGTATCTCCGTACCTGCATAGGCTGCATCTCCTTCCAACGGTGTACGGATACCTACACCGTTGTTCGCACCAGGTGTCAGTTTGAACTCAAAACGATATACAAAATCGCCATATTCGTTTTTCGTATAAAGGTTCTTACCAAACTTAGCATCCGGATTTGCTCTGATATAACCTTCCGGTGTTACTTCGTAAGCTGGCGTTTCTGTCCACTTATCTAGATCATTACCATCGAATAACATCTCAAAGCCCTCTTTCTTTTCTCCCTCACTCAACGTATATGTTTCTTTGCGCGCTAGCTCTTTTACATATATATCCCGGTACCACACTTGTGAGCCGTGTGCTTGGAGTTCGATCTGTTCAACAGGGAAAATGGATTGGTTGCGATCCCAATAGTTTTCAAGTGTTACGTTGTCTACAACTAACTCACCGTTTAACCATACCCATACTTTCTCACCCACCATACGGATTTTGAATGTGTTCCATTCCCCCAGCGCATTATCGACAACTTTCAACGGTGTGGATGGATGTTTTTTATTGTTGTATAAACCACCGGATCCAACTTGTGCACCTACATTCGTGCGTGAGATATCCCATATCTGCACCTGTGGAGTGCCACGAAGATAAACACCTGCATCCGGCTCTTTCCCGTTAGGATCCAGTTTCCAATCCACCAACATCTCAAAATCACCATATTGTTTTACGGTAGCGATATTATCTCCTTCCCCGGAGAAAACGAGTTCACCTTTAACAGCTCTCCAACTATCGCGCATCTTTTTATCCGCCGCGGCTTGCTTTTGCTCCAATTCTTTTGAAGACATCGCGGCACGTTTAATAGGATTCTCAACAAGTCCCTTCCAACCGGTAAGATCCGTGCCGTTAAATATAGATAGGTAACCTTCTCCTGCCGGCATCTCCGTTAGGTGACGAATGATGGCTTCTCTTAAATAAGAACTCTCGCTGCCCGTCAGATTCTCCATCGCTTTATTCAGGATATTACGGACATCTGTCCCAATAAAATTATAACTGTCCGTTGCAATATTAATCGCCGTATTCGTGGCAGCACCTTTCAAGTCCTTATCGTCCATATATTTTGCAGCAAACATCAGCGCCTGATAAGTACCGGTTGCCTGTAAGCTACTTAATACAGTACGCTTTTGTCCCACATTTTCTGCCAGTTCAAATGCATCTTTTAACAACAGCGTTTTTTGCGCATTGGTATGTTCACTCGCGTTAATATGCTTAACCAAACCGTTGAAAATAGCACCAAAATGTTCGCTGACGCGTTCAGATCGAGACAATTCTACCAACACAGGCAAAGCTTCGGGGTCTGACCAATTAGCAAGTGCAAGGATAGCTGAATTTTTGAGTTCGTTATTCTTAAAGAAACCTTGGACAGTTTTTAAGGATTCCTTTCCACCTACACCGGCAAATACAGGAAAAAGTTTAGCAGAAGTCGGCGAAGGGTTTCGTGATGTTTCCACAGCCAACTGATTTATTTTGGCGTCCTTGTCACTACGTGCATTTAACGCAATGACCAAAGCTTCTTGTACGTAACGGGCATCACTTTCTGACATATTAGCCAATACATTGACCAACGCATCTACATCTTCAGGACTTACCACATTCGGTAGTGCTTTTAATGCCGCTACTTTCACGTTGTTATCGCTAGCTGTCAACAACGGTAAAACTACTTTAGACGAATTGGCATTTGTGCGGGTAGCCAAAACTTTAAGCAGTGCTAACTGCGTTTTTGTATCTGCCCCTGCAACCGCGCTGTTTATTTTTTCAACAACATCTGCATCTTTTGAAGATAGGAGCAACGCTTCAATCGCTTGCGTCGTTGCTTCGTCAGCGTTTGGCAACTCTGAAATCAGGTAATCTGTACTACCATCACTAGATAGTTTAGAGAGCGTGTTTAAGCCGGCAATTTTTGCTCTTGTATACTTTAAGTTACCCAATGATTTTTTACTGTCTGGCACGAGTGCTTCAGTACCTTCCATTGCGAGATAGTTGAGAATACTTTCCTGCACCTCTGGCGAAGATTTACGCAATGTACCAATCAATTTTTTGGTATCTGCATCTGTTCCATTTTCCGCTAAAAGATTCAATGCTGCCGCACGGTACAGCGGATCATTACTTAACGCCGCTTTCATCAATTGCTTACGCGTTTTCGTAGGGTTAGCTTTTGTCAATAGTGTTAATGCACCCACTTGTAATGTTGGAGCTTCTGCCTTTGCAGCTTCTTTAGCAATGATATTGGCGATGGAAATAGCTTGTTTTTGCTGTCCTTCGTCCAGCAGGTTGTTAGCATAATCCAATGTCAGCCCACCAATATTGGTTTTATCAAATTGATAATTGACTTCCTTTAGCTTTGCCAAGAACACCGGTGCCGATTTCGTACCGGCAATTTTACTCAATGCGGTATAAGCGTTACGTTGGTAATTTTCGGATGTGTATTGCGCCAATGTAGCAATAATAGCTTCTTCGTCACTTTTTGAGCGTAGATCACCCAAGGCACCTACGATTGCTATTGTTGTTTTTTCAGAAGCCGACGATGCTAATGCATTAGACAACGCCTGTGCCGCTTCCGGAGTACGGATGCCGTTTAATGCCATCGCCGCTTTATCGACTAGGTATTCATCTTTCAAGTACGGAATGAGTGCATCGATTGCTTCATTTTTCGAAGCTTGTCTCATCAATTGTAATACAAAGCCCTTGTTGTCCTTGTCTTGCAATCTATCCAACGCTAATATCAAACCTTTAGAAAAGGCTTCACGTTGCGTTTCCATACCAGGCTGCATAACATAGAAGGAATAGGAATTAGCCGCATATTCCGTTGCTGCGTTATTTCCTCCTTGGGGTTTCAGTCCCGCGAGTAGATTTGCTACATCTTCTGCCGTGAAGTTTTGGAGTTCCTTCATGGCAGCTGTAAATTTATTTATTTCTTCAGCAGGTTGCTGCGCCAACACATCCGCAATTTTTGTTGCTGAAGTTCTGTTTGCTGGTTGTTGGGCATACGCCGCAACTTGTATAAGCAACAGTGCTGATAATGTATTAAATACTTTCTTCATTTGTTCTCAAGAGGTTAATTTAGATAATCCAAGGACCACGCATAGGTTGATCAATTAATCTGTTCGCTGCTTCATCGTCCACAAATGCCTGCTTTTCAGAATCAAATTTCAGCGTCCGGTTTAAGCGCAGGGCTGCTAAACCCAAATTAACCAAGGTGGCTGAATAATAACCGTTTTGTTCATTCAATGCGAATTTCTGTCTTGTTCGGCAGGCTTCCACAAAATCAGTCATCTGCGGAGCAGGATCTGGATATTGCGCTAATTTACGTTCCATATCGGGAATATCAGATATGAATCCTTTATACAATTTCCCTTTCGGTCCTTCAATATACGCCAATCCTTCTTCTGTACCAGCACCATCCAATACAATCTGACATCCATCAGCATAGGTGTAGGTAATTTTTCTCCAAGTTCCCACAGCATCCGAATGCTGTTGTGGTGCGTCTACTTCGATCTTTACAGGACTTTCTTCGTCTTTGCCTAGAAAATATTGGACGGGATCTAGGTAATGTTGTCCCATATCGCCCAGTCCACCACCGTCATAATCCCAGTATCCCCGGAATGTTGTATGTACGCGGTGTGTGCTATAGGGTTTGTGTGGAGCTGGTCCTAACCACATTTCATAATCCAATTCTTTAGGAGGTTGCTCTACAGGTAGATTCTCCCTTCCTACCCAATAAAACTTCCAGTCAAATCCTGTGTGCTTACTAATCGTCACCTTTAGCGGCCAACCTAACATACCGGTGTCAACTAATTTTTTGATTTTTTTGACGGGCACATTCATCCCATAAAAGTTAGCATCAAAGCGGAACCAGGTGTTTAACCTAAAGATATTCCCATGTTGGGCTACTGCCTCTTTTACTTTTTTGCCTTCCCCAATCGTTCGTGTCATGGGTTTTTCACACCAGATATCTTTACCAGAGCGGGCAGCTTCTACGGCCATGATACCATGCCAATGTGGCGGTGTCGCGATATGTACAATATCTACTTCGGGGTTTTGGATTAACTCCCGGAAATCGTGATGTTCTGTCACCCCGCCACCGAGCGCCTTTTGCGCTAATGCTAGGTGTCTAGTGTCCACATCACAAATGGCTACTGTTTTTGTACCGGCATATTTGAAATGCCCTCTTCCCATGGATCCTACACCGATTACCCCTTTAGTTAAATGGTCACTGGGCGCCAAAAAACCTTTACCTCCGAGCACATGTCTGGGCACAATGGTAAAAGCTGCCGCACCAATCAACGTCTTCTTCAGAAAATTACGTCTTGATGTGTTGTTTTCACTCATGCTTGTTTATTGATTAAATTAGGTTTCAAATATTCTTTATGATTTGAGATTCTACTGCTATATTTTGAATTTCATTACTTCGATATCAACGACAACTCCATTACCCTCCCAACCTATTTCTTAAGCCAAATTATACTATTTTTTCCACTAAAACAAAAACATAAATTATTTTTTTCAAAAAAGTTACCTGATTAATATAAAATTTAAAAATAAAAATTATCTTTATTAAAAATTTCAAAGAATAACAGCTTTTAATTATATCAAATGCCACTAGCCGACCCTATACTTGGTAATATCGATCAAGACATTGTTGACATGGGGAATGTTGACCGGAAAAAATATACTCAAAAAATTAATTTGATAAAACAGTTATACGAAAATGGCCCGTCCTCCATACTAGAACTATTTACGAAACTTGGTATAAGCCATCCCACGTGCCAAACTCTGGTGGCGGAGCTTACCGATCTTGGTCTGATAGAAAAAAAAGGGAAAGGTGTATCTGTCGGCGGAAGAAAACCGGATCTCTATGGATTGAAGGATGGTTCTTACTATGTCGTGAGCATAGACATGGAGCGGTTCCATGTGCGGGCAGCCATTTTTGACAACAACAACAATAATGTTAGCGGCATTAGACAACTACCGCTTTCCATTTCTAAAGATATATCCGTCCTAAATACGATTCGAGACTTTATTGACGCACTGATCCAGGATTCGGACATTGATACCAGCAAAATACTTGGTATCGGAATGAGTATGCCTGGCTTGATCAGTAGTGAGGAATACATCAATTACACCTATCTTTCGGAAGGAAATTTTAACTTGAAAGAGAATCTCGAACAGATGTTTCCCTATCCGGTATTTATTGAAAATGACGTCAAATCGGCTACCATTGCCGAATCTCGTCACGGATTGGCCAAAGACCGAAAAGACGCACTGGTCGTCTTATTGGATTGGGGAATTGGCTTGGGCATTATCATGGATGGAAAAGTTAGAAAGGGAGCCAAAGGATTTTCCGGTGAGATCGGCCACATGCCTTTTGTAGATGACGGCGCCTTGTGCTACTGCGGCAAGCGAGGCTGTCTGGAGACTGTAGCTTCCGGAATTGCCCTTGCCAGAATGGTAAAAGAAGGCATCAAGTCGGGACAGCACTCTCTACTAAACCGCTTATCTGGACAAGAAATCAATGAAATAGAGCCGCATATCGTTATCGAAGCCGCTAATCAGGGCGACCAATTTGCGATAAGCATGTTGTCCAAACTAGGAAACAGCTTGGGTAAAGGTATTGCCACCCTGATACAACTGTTCAATCCCGAAGTAATCATACTTGGCGGGAAAATTGCAGAGGCCAAGCAGTACATTACCATTCCCATTATCCAATCGATCAACACGTATAGCATGGCGAAGATTCGAGAAGACACGAAAGTCACGCTTTCGGAACTACGGCGCGATGCAAGTTTAATGGGAAATATCAGCATTGTCATCGACAGCATACTGGAATCACAGATAAGGAAAGCAAATATCTAAGTTTGTCCTCCACATGTTTTATATTCAATCCCTAGATTGTCACACAATTGTTGGTATTTGGTGGGTATACTATCGCTGATAATCATATCTACTTTGGAAAGCGAAGAAATCTTGCCCAAACTCTTTCTATCAAATTTAGAAGCATCTGCCAAAACAATGACCTTATGGGCAGATTCCATCATCCTACGATTCAAAAGGGCTTCTTGCGCATTTGTTGTGGTAATTCCAAATTCTGCATCAATACCGTCGACACCAAGGAATAACTTAGAGCAAAAAAAGTCACCTAATAAATCTTCCGCATAACGTCCGGTAATAGACGAGGATGTCTTTCTCACGGGTCCACCCAATTGAATGATATCTACACTTTCATGCTTAATGAGTTCCATCGTTACGTTAATAGCGGAGGTGATGACCGTTAGCCGCTCTTGCGGCACGATCTCCATAGCAAAATATTGCATCGTTGTACCAGAAGCGATAATAATGGAATCGTTCGGTTCCACCAATTTAGCCGCCGCTAATCCTATACATTTCTTAGCATCTGAATGTAAAAGCGCCTTTTCATTTATAGAACGGTCTTTTTGATACGGGTTCACATTGGTTGCCCCGCCGTGGGTGCGAAATACCATGCCTTCATCTTCTAAAAATTGTAAATCTTTACGGATAGTAACAGAAGAGACTTTCAGTTCTTCACATAGATCAACTACAGAAACATGGCCATTTTTTTCAATCTGTTTAATTATAAACTGATGGCGTTCAACGTTATTCATAGCTCCAAGATACGCATTCCATCCGAATCGCAAATCAAAATATTAAAAAAATTTCAAAAAGTTTCGTTTGTTTACGTTTTTTACTAATTTTACAACACAGAAAGATATCAACGAAACGAACCAAAATGATTTTCACACGAACCGAAGCTATAAAAAAAGTAAAAAACGATAGCGCATGGGATATTGCCATCATTGGTGGTGGAGCAACCGGGTTGGGCATTGCAGTAGATGCTGCTGCTCGAGGTTACAAAACGCTTTTAATAGAAAAGTATGACTTTGCTAAAGGTACGTCAAGTAAGAGCACTAAATTAGTGCACGGAGGTGTACGTTATCTAGCCAATGGCGATGTTAAACTGGTGTATTCGGCACTCAAAGAGCGTGGTCTGATTTTCCAGAACGCACCTCACGTTTCTTTTGTACAAAGCTTTGTTATCCCGTCTTATAGCGTATTCAGCAAATTAAAATTCCTGATCGGCCTTAAACTGTACGATTGGATGGCCGGCAGCCTACGTATTGGTAAATCCTCCCTGTTAAGTAAAAAGGAAGTAGTAGAAAAGCTCCCTAAAGTAAAAACCGGTGGGTTACGCGGTGGTATACAATATTTTGATGGGCAATTTGATGACGCGCGCTTGGCGATAAACCTCGCGCAAACAGCCACGGAATACGGCGCCGTCACACTCAATTATGCGGAGGCAACAGCCATTCGGAAAGACGACAACGGAACAGTAAATGGGCTTTCTTTTGTGGACAGGGAAAGCGGGACAATATATGACGTGCAGGCTAAGGCGGTCATCAACGCCACGGGAATTTTTGTAGACGATATCCTCAAACTGGATACACCTACACATAAAAACTTAGTACGCCCTAGCCAAGGCGCGCATATTGTTATTGATCAAAAGTTTTTGGGCAATCAGGATGCCCTTATGATACCGGAAACAAGCGATGGACGCGTTCTTTTCGGTGTCCCATGGCATGGAAAAGTTTTATTGGGCACAACAGATACCCCGCTAAACGAGCATCAAATTGAACCCCGGCCGCTGGAAGAAGAAATTGAATTTATCCTTACTACGGCAGACGAATATTTGGAAAATGCCCCTACCCGTGCAGATATACGCAGTGTATTTGCTGGCTTACGACCGCTTGCTGCACCTACAAACGGCGATAGCAACAGTACGAAAGAAATTTCCAGAGATCATAAGCTGATCAAAAGCGATTCGGGGCTTATCACCATCACCGGGGGTAAATGGACAACGTATCGGAAAATGGGAGAAGAAACTGTTGATTTAGCAATTAAAACGGGAAATCTTCCGGAAAGCCCTTGTAAGACCGATCATCTTCCACTACATGGATATACGAAAGACAAACATCCGGGACACTGGCAAGTGTACGGCTCCGATATGCTGGCTATTCAAAAATTGATGGACAATAACCCGTCCCTTGCCGAAAAAATCCATAAGGATCATGATTTTACAGTGGCTGAGGTTATTTGGGCCTGTAAAAATGAAATGATCGTGAAAGTGGAAGATTTTCTTGCCAGACGGATTCGATTGTTACTATTGGATGCCCAGGCTTCCTTAGAAGCTGCTCCGTTGGTCGCTAAAATCATGGCAGAACAATTGGATAAAGACGAAGAATGGATAAATAGAGAGCTCGCAGATTATGAACTCTTAGTAAAAAATTATACATTGTGTCCCGAAATAAGCAACCATAGCAATCCCACGTTGGGATAAAGCCTTAAACATGTTATTCGAATGAAGAAAGAATTTATTTTAGCGCTAGACCAAGGTACGACAAGTTCCAGGGCGATCCTTTTCAATAAGAAAGGTGAAATTGAAAACATTGCCCAAAAGGAGTTTACACAGATATTTCCACAGTCGGGTTGGGTTGAACACGATGCGCAGGAAATATGGTCATCACAGCTTAGTGTATTAACGGAAGTTATTGCGAAAGCAAAAATAAAATTGGAGTCCATCAAAGCCATAGGTATTACGAATCAACGTGAGACCACGGTTGTTTGGAACCGAAAAACAGGTGAACCTATACACAACGCTATTGTTTGGCAAGATAGACGTACCGCCGCTTACTGCCAATCTATTGTGGAAAAGGGATTGGCTAAAACTATACAAGAGAAAACCGGTCTCTTAATCGATGCTTATTTTTCGGCGTCCAAAATCAACTGGATTCTTGCGCATGTTAAAGGAGCTCGTAAATTAGCCGAAAAGGGTGAATTGGCTTTTGGCACAATAGATTCCTGGCTCGTCTATAACCTAACCGATGGAGGGAAGCACATTACAGATGTCACCAATGCATCGCGTACGCTGCTCTTCAACATCCATACGTTAGCGTGGGACGAGGAGCTTTTAGATATCTTTGACATTCCTGCATCCATGTTGCCCACCGTATGTGATAGTTCTGAAGTATATGGAGAAACAAGTACAACTTTAGGTGCCCGGCCGATTCCTATTGCCGGTATCGCTGGCGATCAACAAGCAGCTTTGTTTGGCCAATTGTGCACGCAAAAAGGCATGGCAAAAAACACATACGGAACGGGCTGCTTCTTGCTGATGAATATCGGTAAAAAACCGGTTATTTCCACGCATAAACTTGTAACAACGATCGCGTGGAAAATTGGTAAAGAAGTCAACTATGCATTAGAGGGAAGTATTTTCATCGGAGGAGCTGTTGTTCAATGGCTACGCGATGAATTGGGTATCATCAAAAAAGCAAGTGAAGTCGAGCAATTGGCCATGAGCGTAGAGAGTACAGATGGCGTATACTTAGTTCCCGCGTTTTCAGGCTTAGGTGCGCCTCATTGGAATCCCGATGCAAGAGGAACACTTCTTGGATTATCTCGTGGTTCAAATGATGCCCATATTGCACGAGCTGCATTGGAAAGCATTGCTTATCAAACCTACGATATACTGAAAGCGATGGAATTGGATTCTAAATCGAAAATCCGTGAACTTCGGGTAGATGGCGGTGCCACACAAAACAGTTTCCTCATGCAGTTTCAAGCCGACATTTTAAAAACAAATGTCATTCGTCCGGCCATCACAGAAACAACCGCCATGGGAGCAGCATTTCTGGCAGGGTTAGCGGTTGGTTTCTGGAAAGATATAGACCAATTGCAATCGTTATGGCAAGAGGAGAGGACATTTGTCGCCGATACGAAAAAGAAATATCAACCGCTACTTCAAGAGTGGAAAAGAGCTACAGATACCGTAAAATTCTGGGCAGACTATAAATAAGACATTGATTTTAATCTCATAATTATGACACCTTTTTTGGCAGAGTTGATTGGTACAGCATCCATGATTTTATTGGGTGGAGGCGTTGTAGCTAATGTCGTGTTGAAAGACACAAAAGGCAATAACAGCGGATGGATAGTTATCACAACAGCTTGGGCAATGGCCGTATTTGTAGGAGTGACTATTGCAGGCCCTTATAGTGGCGCACACCTGAATTGGGCAGTTACCATCGCAAACCTTGCCCTCGGCAAACTGGATTTAATGACTTCTTTATCTTATATGGCGGCACAGCTCCTCGGAGCGATGATGGGTGCTTTTGTCGTATGGGTAGTGTATAAAGACCATTTCTCCCAAACAGACGATGCAGGGGCAAAGCAGGCGGTATTCTGTACCGCCCCGGCAATCCGAAACCTGCCCATCAACCTTATCAGTGAAATTGTAGGTACGTTCGTTCTTATATTTACGATTTTGCATTTCACGGATGCATCGCTCGGAGGAGCAGATGAAAGCACTCCTATCGGTTTAGGCTCCATAGGTGCTATCCCAGTTGCTTTTCTAGTATGGGTTATTGGTCTTTCGTTAGGTGGCACTACGGGCTACGCGATAAATCCAGCCCGCGATTTGGGTCCACGTATCATGCATGCTATGCTACCTATCCGAAACAAAGCATCTTTTGATGCCGCGTACGCTTGGGTGCCCATCGTTGGTCCTATTATAGGTGCGCTGATAGCCTCCACCATGTATGTTGCTATCTATTAATATGCAACATACCTATATCCATCTTAAGATTTCTCAGAAATGAATATAAAAAAACAACATTTTAAGACAACCATAGCTATAGGCTCAATTATTTTATTTAGTGCTTGTGGGAGTTTCTCTTCTGTGAATAAACAAAAACTAGATAGTAACACATTCCCTGCTTTCTCTTATGAGGGACATCGGGGTGCACGTGGTCTTTATCCGGAAAATTCTATTGGTGCCATGAAAACAGCGATTGACCTTCCTAAGATTACAACTTTAGAAATGGATTGTCATATCACCAAAGACAAAAAAGTAATTGTCTACCATGACGATTCTTTAAACCCAAAATTTGTTCAATATACAGACGGTAAGCCCCTTACGGGAAAAGACAATAAAGGGATCATATACGATTATAATTATGCTGATTTGGCAAAATTTGATATTGGCAGTAAGTTTTACGAAGATTTTCCGGAACAAAAGAAAGTCAAAACATCAATAGCTCTACTTTCTGAACTTATCGACGCAGCTGAAGCTTATGCTAAAGAAAAGAGAGAAAGCCCAATGTTCTATAATATAGAGACAAAAAGCCAAGCGGGAAAAGACAACAAATATCACCCCGGACCGCAAGAGTTTTCTGATTTGGTCTTGCAAGTTGTTATAGACAAGGGAATATCTTCGCGAACAGTAATACAATCATTTGACAAACGCACCATTCAATATATAAACAAAGTTTATCCACAGATAAAAACTTCTTATCTTATTAGCGGTAATAATAAGAAATCCATAGCTGAACTGATCAATGATCTCGGTTTTACCCCATTTATCATTAGCCCTCATTATTCACTCGTAAACGAGCATTTTGTCAAAGTAGCGCACGAAGCCGGCATCAAAGTCGTTCCTTGGACGGTAAATGACAAAAAAGAAATAGAAAAATTGGAGACCCTCCAAGTGGACGGCATTATTAGCGATTATCCTAATTTGTTTTAAATACGCCCACCACCTTATCAAAATTAATTATGTTTAATATTTTCAAACCAGCAGCACATAAACCCCAATTACCGGCAGATAAAATAGACGCCGAATACAAGAGGTTACGTCTGCAAGTTTTCATCGGTATATTTATTGGGTATGCTGCTTATTATTTCGTTCGTAAGAATTTTTCATTTGCCGTCAAGGATTTACAGGATTCCTTGGGTTATAGCAAAGCTGAACTGGGTTTTGCGATGTCTGCCATATCGATCGCTTATGGTCTGAGCAAATTTCTTATGGGTAATGTTTCTGACCGAAGCAATGCTCGATATTTCCTGGCAACCGGATTGATTCTTTCGGCTTTGACCATGATTTTTATGGGCTTCTCGCCTTTCGCGACATCGTCTATAGGAATCATATTTGCCCTGCTGTTTGTCAATGGTTGGGTACAAGGTATGGGTTGGCCTGCCTGCGGCCGCGTGGTGGTGCACTGGTATTCCATCAAGGAGCGCGGTACGGCCATGTCTATCTGGAATCTGGCACACAATGTAGGTGGTTTTTTAGTGGGGCCCTTGGCTATTCTGGGTGTCGAATTATTTATGGATTGGCAAGCCCGTCTTTATTTTCCGGGTTTAGCGGCAATACTCGTTGCTCTCATATCAATATTGTTAGTGCGCGACACTCCCCAATCCTGCGGTCTCCCCCCTATTGAGGAACATAACAAGGATTACCCCAAAACGTATGACAAATCGCAGGAAAAAGAATTTAGTGCGAAGGATATCTTTTTTAAATATGTCTTTAACAACAAAATGTTATGGTTTATCGCCATCGCCAATGCTTTTGTCTATTTAGTCCGCAACGGAATTATCAATTGGGCACCTACCTATTTGCAGGAGGCCAAACATTTTACCGCATCCGAAGCTACGTGGTCCGCTTCCATCTACGAACTGGCAGCTATCCCAGGCACTATTCTTTGCGGATTAATGAGCGATAAGATTTTCAAAGGACGTCGCGCGCCTGTCACGATTATTTATATGACGATTACTTTCCTGGCGGTATTCGTTTATTGGATAACGCCTGGAGAAACGGCTTGGCTCGTAAATGGTTCACTATGGGCTATCGGCTTTCTGATATACGGACCGGTTATGCTCATTGGGGTACAGGCACTGGACTTAGTACCTAAAAAGGCGGCAGGTACCGCCGCAGGATTAACAGGATTGTTCGGCTATTTTATCGGCGACCTGTTGGCTAATGCAGCTCTTGGTGCTGTCGTAGACCACAGTGGGTGGAACGCCAGCTTTGAAATCGTATTATTATCCTGCGGACTGGCGATTTTGTTTACCGCCTTTACCTGGAACAGGGAGAAGGTTCTTCTACAGCGATAATAACGTATAAAACATATTCCAAAACAAACAGCCCGATAAAACGTTTTATCGGGCTGTTTGTTTATCATGTATTATAGTCCAAACAGAGAATGTCATGGTAAAAAGTATTTTTCGTCTTTTGAACAGACTTAATAAAGCGGCATTGCCTAAATTATCAGGAAAAGACCCTAGCAAATTGAGCAAATGGGAACAAGCACTACTGGCTTACCGTTATTACATCCTTACACGCTCGCTGGATTGACATTTCGCTATATAGAAACAAACCTTTTGCTTATCTTTAACACGATGTCATGGATATACTTGGATAATAATGCCACCACTAAAATAGACCCTCTGGTCTTGGACGCGATGCTTCCTTTCTTGCAGGAGTCTTATGGAAATGCCTCCAGTATACAGCACCGTATCGGGCGTGAAGCCAACCAAGCCGTAGCGTTGGCACGCGAACAAATCGCGCAGAAGTTTCAGGTGAAAGAGAGTGAAATTTTCTTTAACTCTGGTGCAACGGAAGGTATCAACACGGTGCTTCGAGGAATTGCCTTCGCTTATGCTCGAAAGGGAAAACATATCATTACTTGCCAAACAGAACACAAAGCTGTCTTGACAACTTGTGCCCAATTAGAACGGAACGGTATCGAAATAACGTATTTGCCCGTCGATCATAACGGCGCAATAGATTTACAGATGCTTCGGGATAGCATACGCGCGGACACTGTTTTGGTATGCATCATGGCGGCAAACAACGAATCAGGTGTGGTACATCCTATCTCTGCGATAGCGCAGATTTGTCGAGAAAAGGATGTCCTGTTTTTCTGCGATGCGACACAAATGGTGGGCAAACAGGAAATAGATTTACAACAAATACCCATTGACATCCTGACCTTTAGTGCACATAAGTTCCATGGTCCCAAAGGTATAGGCGCATTATATGTACGTCGCAAACGTAAACCGATACAAATCCCCCCGTTAATATCAGGCGGACAGCAAGAAAAAGGTTTTCGTGGCGGAACATTAAATGTTCCAAATATTGTAGGTTGTGGAAAGGCACTGGAAATGGCAAATGCCTATCCAGAGATCGAACAATACCGTGATGAGCTGGAAAAAAAAATCAAGCTTCAAATCCCGGAGATTATTATTCATGGCGAACAGGCTCCGCGATTACACAACACTAGCTTCATCGCCTTCCGACATATTAAAGCAGCCGAGATCATGACCGCCCTCCCACATATTGCACTTTCTTCGGGTTCTGCCTGTACCTCCGGTTTATTGGATCCATCACATGTTTTAAAAGCAATGGGTGTTAGCGATGATGACGCCTACGCTAGTATCCGTTTTAGCTTGAGTAAATTTACCAAAAAAGCCGATGTGGAACAGACCATAAACGATCTTGCCAAGGCCGTTCAACGTCTCCGCTCCTCCTCTCCCATCTGGCAACTTTTTAAAGAGGGGCTGATACAGTGATGATTTTAGCAATTGCATTTACATTTTTTGACATTTCCTCAACCGCCAATAATTGGAAGTAAAAAAAAGAATAACGATTTTTGTACATTCAATAAAGAAAAACGATGAACGAATTGGTAACAATCACAGATAAAGCGAAGCAACGCATCGAGCAGATAATGCAGCAAGAAAAATACGACCAAAGCTACTTTGTGCGGGTTGCAGTAGAAAGCGGTGGGTGTTCCGGTCTTTCCTACAAACTATCCTTTGATAATGAAGAGAAAAAGGGAGATCAGTTTTGTGAAGACAAAGGTATTAGAATCTGTTTAGACATAAAATCTTATCTTTATTTAGCAGGAACGGAGTTGGATTATTCGGACGGACTTGCAGGTAAAGGTTTTGAGTTTCACAATCCAAATGCATCGCGCACTTGCGCATGTGGCGAGAGTTTCTCCGTATAACCCTATTCTACAGGATATTATTAAAAGGGAGTTGTTTGAACAACTCCCTTTTTAGTAAAATTTTCAAAACATCATTTGTTTTGTTAATAAAACCTTTATTTTTGCTTATAAAATTTAAAAAAATATCAATCTTTAATAACTGGATTATGATATTTTGAGCGCTAACATTTTTATGGGACGTAACTTACTAAAAACAGAACAAGCTATCACGTTTGTTAAGGACATTTTTTCGCAGAGATTAATTCAGGTATTAAATCTTATCCCTGTTTCCTCGCCGTTGGTTGTATTGGATGGGACAGGTATCAATGATGATCTCAACGGCATCGAACGCCCCGTAGGGTTCCCTATCAAATCATTAAACGAACAGCGTGCGGTTGTCGTACACTCCTTAGCGAAGTGGAAAAGAGTACGATTAAAAGAATTGGAAATACAGTCAGGAGAAGGTATATTGACCGATATGCGTGCTTTACGTCCAGATGAGGACTATAGTCCTATCCATTCCATCTATGTAGATCAATGGGACTGGGAAAAACACATCGACAGTGAGGATCGTACGCTGCCTTATCTAAAAAATACGGTATTAAAAATCTATCAAGCGCTTTATGAAACAGAACAAGAAGTAGCGCAACGGTATCCGGAAAAACAAGCTGTACTTCCTAAAGATATTCATTTCATTGCTTCCGAGGAACTTCTAGCGAAATATCCCGATTTAACGCCTAAGGAGCGAGAGAATGCTATTGCCAAAGAACATGGCGCTGTATTTATTTATGGTATTGGAGGTGAGCTTAGTAACGGATTTCCACATGACGGACGTGCGGCTGACTATGACGACTGGAGTACTGATGATGAAAACGGACATAAGGGCTTAAATGGTGACATATTAGTATGGAATCCTATTTTACATACCGCATTCGAACTTTCCTCGATGGGTATTCGGGTTGATAAAAAAGCCTTATTGCACCAACTGGAACTCAGAGGTAGTCTAGAACGGGCGACACTCCCTTTTCACACGATGTTATTAAACAATCAGCTTCCTCCATCTATCGGTGGTGGTATTGGTCAATCGCGTGTTTGTATGTTTATGCTTAAAAAAGCACATATCGGCGAAGTACAAGTAAGTATATGGGATAATGAGCAACGAGATATATTAGCATCGCAAAATATCAATTTGCTGTGATTATCTTTGATGAGCCCTTTGGGGTTCTTCATTAAAAACAAACACGTATGAATAATTCATCTTACATGCATAAATGGTTATATTGCATATAACGGCGAATTTATTTAGGTTTGCGGTACGAATTGAAATAGAATAGAAAAACGATATGATTATACAACCACGTGTAAGAGGTTTTATCTGCTTAACTTCACACCCAGAAGGAACTGCCCAACATGTTAAGCAACAGATAGACCATGTAAAATCCAAGGGCAAAATAGAAAACGGTCCTAAAAAAGTTTTGGTAATCGGTGCTTCCACCGGTTTTGGTTTGGCTTCCCGTATTACTGCTGCCTTTGGTTCAGACGCTGCCACGATTGGTGTTTTTTTTGAAAAACCCGCCGCCCCAGGTAAACCAGGTACCGCCGGCTGGTATAATACAGCTGCCTTTGAAAATGAAGCACATGCTGCTGGACTTTATGCAAAAAGCATCAATGGCGATGCCTTTTCTGATGAAATCAAAACGCAGACTATCGACCTAATCAAAGAAGACCTCGGACAGGTGGATTTAGTCGTATATTCATTAGCTTCCCCACGCCGTACCCACCCCAAAACGGGTGTAGTTCATACGTCGGTTTTGAAGCCTATCGGACAAGCTTTTACTGATAAAACGGTAGATTTCCACTCTGGTGTTGTCTCCGATATTTCCATCCAACCAGTCGAAAGCGAAGACGATATCCATAACACAATTGCCGTTATGGGAGGCGAAGATTGGAAGTTTTGGATAGAGCAACTGAAAGAAGCTGGCGTATTGGCAGAGGGTGTAAAAACGGTTGCCTATTCTTATATTGGACCAGAGCTTACTTATCCGATTTACAGAAACGGTACAATTGGTAGGGCAAAAGACGATCTGGAAGGTACTGTGCCGGTTCTCAACGATTTGCTGAAAGATATAGGTGGTATTAGTTATGTTTCTGTGAATAAGGCATTGGTAACACAATCGAGTTCTGCAATTCCGGTTGTTCCACTCTACATCTCCTTGCTCTATAAAGTCATGAAAGAGAAAGGTATACACGAAGGTACTATCGAGCAAATGCAGCGGTTATTTGTTGATCGTCTTTATGCCAATGGCGAAATACCGTTAGACGAAAAAGGACGTATCCGAGTAGACGATTGGGAAATGCGGGAAGATGTACAAACGGAAGTGGCGAAACTATGGGATGAAATTACCACAGAAAATCTGGAGCAAATATCTGACATAGCCGGTTATCGTAATGACTTTTTTAACTTGTTCGGCTTCAATTTTGACACGGTAGATTATGATAAGGACACCAACGAAGTAGTCAACGTATCGAGTATAAAAGAATAGATAGTTTCTATTAGAAAGATAAAAAAAGGCAGTAGGGTAATAAATTCTACTGCCTTTTTTTATTCTTTCTATTTCCTTCCTCCTGTTTTCCAATGGAAGAAATAAGTTGAGAATTAATCAATTTAATTTCATCTATATAATTGCAATAACACCTTAATAGACAAGGAAAAAAACAAATAAAAAACAATTCCACCCTATTGATATTTCCAATATAATTAGTCAACTTTACAAAGTATAGATAATAACAGATAAAAAGAAAAACATACCATGGCGAGAAAGAAAAATAAAGCTGTTGAAGCGTCAGAAATTGTACAAGAAAAAAAACCACGTAAAATTGTAGCTGGCCCGATACGGGACAAAGAGCGAACAAAACGTAGGTTGATAGCAACAGTAGGCAAGGTTTTGCAAAAATACACGTATGCGGGGCTTACCATTACCAATATAGCGAAAGAGTCCGGCCTGAACCCCAAACTCATATATCTATATTTTGGAAACTTGGACGGATTGATAGAGGAATATATCCTAGAAAAAGATTTTTGGGCAGGAAAACTTAAAACACAAATAATAGAGTTTGCAGAAAATCCAAAACCCATTAATGCGCAAGATACCAACGATTTATTCCAACTACAATTTGATTCGTTCCTAAAAGATAAGTCCATGCAACGTATTATCCATTGGGAAATGGGTGTAAAAAACAAATTACTACGAAAAATCGCTGAAGATCGGGAAGAAGTCGGTAAAAGTGCCCTTGATGTTATCGCTGCCCAATTTGAGGATACCGACGTAGACATTCAAGCCACGCTCGCCGTTATTCTTGGTGGAATTTACTATTTAACATTACATGCCAAAAACAACGGAAGCACAGTCAGCGGTATTGACATTAACGAGGACGAAGGTCGGGAACGTATCGAAAAAACAATCGAAAGATTGATCTTTAGAGACTTTGAAGATGCCAAAAAGAAAAAGACCTCCAAAGGAAAAAAATAAAAGGTAATCAAGCATCGTTGAATTGAATAGGGGTACTATGATACCCCTTTTTTTTGTAATTTTGCCGTATGTCTATATTAAACCAAAAATTCGATACGTTGCATGATACGGCACCGTTTTCACAAATAAAAAACGAAGATTATCTACCGGCATTTGACGCCGCCATCGAAAAGACAGAAGCAGAAATCGCTGCCATCATCTCCAACCCGGATACACCTACTTTCGAGAATACCGTAGCAGCAATGGCCTATTCTGGCATGGAACTAGACCGCATCTCTAATATATTTTTTAACTTACATTCCGCCGAAACGAACGATGAGCTCGATAAAATAGCCCAAGAGGTTGCTCCAAAGCTATCCAAGCTTGCTAACGACATCACGTTGAATCCACAGTTATTCGAACGGATAAAAACAATATACGATCAAAAAGACACACTCTCGTTAAACGCCGAGCAGCTAACTTTATTACAAAAATCTTATCGCGATTTTGTTAGAAACGGCGCCTTATTGAATGAAGAAAAGAAAGAAACGTTACGTCAAATAGATGCTGAGCTCGCGGTATTAAAGCTAAAATTCGGAGAAAATGTATTGGCTGAGACGAATGCATATCAACTACACATTACGGATGAGGGGGATCTAGCCGGTCTACCCGAAGGCACTATCGAAGCGGCGCGAGGGCTAGCCAAAGCACAGGATAAAGCAGGATGGATATTCACATTAGATTATCCAAGTTACATTCCCTTCGTAACATATGCAGATAACCGCTCACTTCGTCGCGAAATTACCATTGCTGCCGGACGTAAAGCTTTTCAGGATAATGAATACAACAATGAAGAAAACATCCTTAAAATTGTGCGTTTGCGTTTCCAACGTGCCCAATTGCTAGGTTATGATACGCATGCCCATTTCGTGCTGGAAGAGCGTATGGCACAGCATCCCTCAAGCGTGGAAGCGTTCTTAAATGATTTGTTGTATAAAGCAAGACCCGCTGCGGAACAAGAGTTTCGGGATCTAAGTATTTTTGCGAACGAACTACATGGAATAGAACAACTTGAAAAATGGGATACGGCGTACTATAGTGAGAAGTTGAAGCAAGAAAGATTTGATTTAGACGACGAGTTGTTAAAACCCTATTTTCAGCTTGAAAATGTACTGGATGGCGTTTTTACCATAGCCCAGAAGCTTTACAGTCTACATTTTCACGAAGTGCAACACATCGATAAATACCACGAAGAGGTACGTGCGTTTGAGGTTACAGATGATAGCAAGCGCTTAATCGCTATATTCTACGCTGATTTCTTTCCGAGAAAAGGTAAACGTAACGGCGCTTGGATGACATCTTTTAAACCACAATACCGCAAAGATGGCCAAGATGAACGCCCTCATATATCGATTGTATGCAATTTTACACGTCCAACAGCTACAAAACCTTCTCTCTTGACTTTTAATGAGGTTACCACGCTCTTCCATGAGTTCGGTCATGCCCTGCACGGTATGTTGGCCGATACAGTCTACCCTAACCTGTCAGGAACTTCTGTCTTTTGGGATTTTGTGGAATTGCCCAGTCAGATCATGGAAAACTGGTGTTATGAAAAAGAGGCATTGGAGATTTTTGCTAAACATTATCAAACCGGAGAAACTTTACCGATGGAGCTTATTGATAAAATCAAGGCATCGGCGTCGTTTATGGAAGGGATGGCGACTCTACGTCAACTTGGCTTCGGACTATTAGATATGGGTTGGCACGCACAAGACCCAACAAGCGTCAACAATATAAAGTCATTTGAAAATAGATGTTTTACTTCGACGCAACTGCTACCCGACGTTGAGGAAAATGCAATGAGTCCATCATTTTCACATATATTCAATGGCGGATATTCTTCAGGATATTACAGCTATAAATGGGCAGAAGTATTGGATGCTGATGCGTTTGCATATTTTCAAGAAAAAGGCATTTTTGACAAAACGGTTGCTGACAAGTTTAAGGAAAATATTCTTTCTAAGGGAGGTATCGAACATCCCATGACGCTTTATAAGCGGTTTCGTGGTAAGGAACCCAATGTAGACGCATTATTGAAACGAGCGGGATTAATCAAATAATCGCTACAAATCTGGTTTAAAAATCGCTTTCCTTTTCTAATACAGGAAATAGTCTTTAATTTTAATTATTAGTCATTATTTCTTAAAAATATATTTATGAGCAAATTAGAAGAAAAAATCGCCGCTTATGTGGCGGAAGCGAAAAAACTAAACCTTTCTCTTGATGAAAAGTTAATCGCTGCAGTAGCTAAAGGATTAGGTCCGTCTATTTATAATGCAGACGCTGAAACCATCGCCGCCTCCGATAAAGCAGAACTTGATCGTGTGAAGACCAACTTTTTAGTGAAGAAGTTGGGGTTAGCAGATGGTCCGGCATTGGACGCCGCTATGGAAGAAGTTATCGAGCAGGTTGGAAAATCAAACAGGAACAAGTATCGTGTTATCGTTTATGCATTGCTCGTTAAGAAGTTCAAAAAGGAAAGTGTATATTCCTAAGCAAAGTGGACGAACATTAAAAAGCTCGATCCTTTAAATAGGATCGAGCTTTTTAATGTTATGTTAGGCCTGGGTAACCGCGACGTTTCGTTTAGGATACCATAAGGACACCAAATAGACTGTCAATACCGCGAGCGGGAAAGAAATCAATGCTGGATTTTCCAGTTGATGCAGTGCATTTGTTGGATCCAACCCGTATTTATCCCACATCGTGGGCGAAGTAAGGATAATCAACAAAGACGATATAATGCCCACAATGATCGATGCCGCTATTCCCTTTTCCGAAGTTTTCTTCCAAAAAAGTAAAAACAGGATAGCCGGCAAATTCGCTGATGCAGCGATAGCAAATGCCCAGCCTACCAAGAAAGAAACATTTATTCCTTTGAATGCCATGCCTAGTAAGATAGCAAAAATCCCTACTGCAAAAGCAGCAATCTTTCCGACTTGAACTTTCCGATGGTCACTCATATTTCGTTTTAGATATATATCAATGAAATCATGCGCTATCGCGCCTGAAGAGGCCACAATCAATCCCGCTACCGTCCCTAATACCGTCGCAAACGCCACCGCAGAGATAATTGAAAACAGTACGGCACCAAATGCGCGCGCCAATAACGGAGCAGCCATATTACTTGATTCCACATCTAAAACGCCATTCACCGCCGACCCAAGTCCCATAAATAAGGTAAGAATATAAAAACCTCCAATAGCAGCTATCGCTAGAATAGTTGATTTTCTTGCATCACGTGGTGTTTTAACGGTATAATAACGAATAAGGATATGTGGTAGCGCAGCCGTTCCTAAAAACAATGCTAGCATCAAGGAAATGAAATCCAGTTTGCTCCACAGATTCGCATCACGACCGATCTTATACTTGAGACCGGGAAGCATAAAAGACTGACCCGTCGTAGGCTCCTGATAATAAAGTGAAACCTGATCCGACCCATCCGCAAATTTTACTTGTATGAACCGGACAATTTCACTCTCTTGCAGTGTCGATAGAAATTCGAATGGCCCAACTGGACCTGTTTGTTGTACTTCCTGCCCATTTACTACAATCTTGCTCATATGTCCTACCTGATAAAATCGGCGATTTTCCTTAGGCTCTCCGTTGTACAATGCTTGCCCATTGGCCTGTTGCGTAACAGTCAACGTTTCTTTCAATGAAGACCCGTTTTGGTCTTTCGTCCAATCAAACCATCGTTCAACCCCGTTTTGTGTAAGCTTAACAAATGTTTTATCTCCAACGGTCTGCTGTGCAACGACATTCCAGCCGGACACAGCTGTCACCTTATCATTCTCGACTTGTGGCGTCAGTTCCATAAATGTATAGTGACTACTGCTACCTTTAAAATCGGGTGTTAGCGTCAATCCGTTCTTCAAAATAAAGAATGTAAGCACCACAGAAAGTATAATCAGTAAACCACCCTTTAAGAATTGTACATAGGTCGTAGAGGCCATACCAGCACTAGCTACAATGATGATCACGATTGCTCCTACCAACAACACACCTGCCCAATGTGGCATACCTAGAAGAGGCATTACCAAATCACCAGCTCCCACCATCTGGGGAATGAGATAGAAGACCGATACGATCAACGTACTGATAGACGCTGATAGGGTTATTGCACGCGAATTAAATTTGGCATTCAGGGCATCTGTAAAGGTATATTTTCCTAGGCGTTTAAAAGGTTCGGCAATGAGAAACAGTGCAACTATCCACCCTGCTAAAAAACCGATAGCATACAAAAATCCATCAAAGCCAGATATAGCAATCATCCCACATATTCCCAGAAAAGACGCCGCCGATAAATAATCGCCAGCAAAGGCAATTCCGTTGACTCCCCAGTGAATTTGTCCGCCTGCAGCATAGTAAGAAGAGGACGAGCGCGTTTTTCTTCCAAAATAAAAAGAAAGTCCCACTACCAGCCCAACAAAAATAAAAAAGAATATAAGTGCAGTGTACGAAATTTCGTAAATCATACAGTACCTCCCTCTTCTATTTCATCAGATTGTTCAGCATCCGCTTCATCTTCGTATTTCGTACAATAGTAGTTATACACTACTCCGAGAATAACAGCAAATACAATAAGGCCAATTCCATATGCTAGGGCTAAATTAAGCCCCCCGAGTACTTGAAAAGCTAATAATTCATACTGAAATACGCCAATCAGCACAAAACCGGCATAGCAAATAAGGTAAATGAAAAATAAGCGTATGCCTAAGGCAGATTTTCGCTTGGTCAGACTTTCTTTTTCTGTAGACGTGTTGTTAACGTGCATAATATTTTTTTGGAACGGTTTATAAATTGAAACATCGGCTGCATAATTATACTATGCAGCCGACACACATAAACAAATGTAACCAAAAACAGGAAAAGTTTGTATATTTTTTGAAATTTTAAAACAGTTTACCCCGACCATCACTATTTTAGTATCTCTTGAATCAATAATTAGGTTCAGCAAGAATTTCATATCCAAAACCATCTTCCTGCCAGGTGTCATTCTTTATAAGAGCGATATTAGATTTTTCAGCGATCCACACTTTTACCACTTGGTCCCTTTTTATATCCGTCTTGAAGAGCAAATAAAAAAGAAAATCTTTTTGAACATAATAAATCTGAATTTTAGAAATCAAACAAAGAGCAAATATATAAATAATATATATGAGAAAAATCTCTATATTGCCTCAATGATTACATTTCCGAAGGGTAGTATGCTTTGACAAAATCATCTAGGTATTCAGCGCCGATAGAAAGAGGTATGTCATAATCCAGTAGATAAAACTGTCTCATCGCCCGGGAAAATTTCATTACCTTATGGATATTAACAACATAACTACGGTGTGCTTGGATAAATATATTGCGAGGTAATATAGACAATAATTCCCGAAGGGTAGTACGAGCCTTTATCTTCCGTTTGTCAGACAGATGAAAACAGACATAATTTTTATCGCTTTTTATCAAACCTACTTCTGCAAAAACGATTTTTGTATCAAATCCCTCCTTTACATCCTTCACAAACATAAAACCTCTTCCAGAGGCTTCAGAACGAGCGGGTTTCCATATCACACGATTTATAGCCTCTGCCAAGCGGGCATAATCGACGGGTTTGGGAATACAGTCGTCGACCTCTATATTGAAGGCATCCATGGCGCGCTCTGCATACGCGGTGACCAAAATTACCGCGGGGCGGGGCTGCATAGACTTGACTAAGGAAATGCCATCGAACCCTTCCATAACAACGTCCGAAATCAAAAGATCTACGGGATTGTTTCGCATATATTGGAGTGCACGCACGCTGTCTGTCTCGGTACCAACAACGATCAAACGGCTATCCGTCTGCAAATAAGTATATAATACACGCAACATGACCGGATCGTCATCCAAAAGGAATACACGTAATCTACCGCTAGGCTGATCCATGTTCACTTTGTTTAATGGTCAGCTCCACAAAGAAATAGCCTAAACGCTTGCCGTAGCGCAAGCTGTATCGCTGTTGTGCCAGAAGATCTAAACGTTCTTGGACACTGGATAATCCAATACCGCTACTACGTCCGAACTGCCGTTTACCTTCGAATTTGTTGATGGCAACAAACGTAAACATATCGTCTTGACATTCTAATTTTATTTTAACGGAACGACCACTCCCCTTAACGGACGCATACTTTAAGACATTGTCCATGAAACTCAACAGTAAAACAGGTGGTACCTTATGTCCTTCTAGCGTTCCTTTTTTCACGTATTCCACCACATCATTACGCCCATGTTGGAGACGTATGACATCGATCAGACTTTCTACCTGATTGATCTCCTCCCGTAAGCTGATCATCGTAAGCCGGGCTTGCGTTTTTTCGTAACTGTATCGTTGGACGCTCCCTAACCTGCCCAATGATCTTGCAAACTCCCAATTTCCTTTCAACGCTAGTTGATTTGCTATCGCTGAAAGCACATTGTATTGAAAATGACCATCCAATACAAATCGCAATTGCTGCTCTTTTAGCTCGCTGTTCTCATTTTTCTGCTGCTTAAGAACAGTGATTGCATGAATACCCCATATAATCAGCTTCAACAGAAACACATGTGACAACAGTTTACAATATTCGACGATCCATGTGGAGAAAAGATCACTCCACATCAGTCTGTATTCATTGTTATAGAATACGATTCCATATAACGGAAACAACTTATAAATCATCAAATAAGCTATGCTCACCAATGCCGGATAAAGTAGAAGCAGCATAAAAATGCAGTATTTCCAGGCACGTCGGGTCGCGCTGTACCCAATAATAAACCAAACAATATAGAAAAGCGGAATGTAGAGCAAAAGGAAACTCCCCACCGCTAGGTATATATTGCCCTCAAATTCGTTTTGATTACGCGAAACAGTTAACCAATAGTAAGCCACCCACCCTAATAGATGGATGAGAATGTGAACAGGAACTTTAAGTTCAGCTATTTTCTTCATCGCGGTTGAATAAGGTAGTGCTTCACATAAGTTTAGGATGTCAACACAAACTTTCTTCCGCTAAAATTACAAAAAATATTTAACTCTTCATCTGCCTTGTCAAACGTTTCCACTTACGCATACACAAAAAAGATAATTTTCCGATTTCCTGACAGGTGTATCGAGGACTGATCATCATATAATACCGAGTTCCCACACGACAAGGCCAGTATGACTGATATCGTCTTGTTTTGTTGCTTCGTTCCCGCTTTCCAGGCATAGTATGCACATATAGCCATCCTTCCCACATCTCTGGTTTGGAGGAAATAACTTCCTGTAGATGTGTATATAACGTCCGAAACACACGCGAGATGTAGTATTCCAATGGTTCTTCACTATTTGGGGAAATAGTGGGGTAGCTTTTGTAAAGTGTATTTTCCTGATCGTCCAAAGAAGAAAGAATTGGATAGATGGGAATATTCCGTTTATGTGATAGTACAGCTAAGCCTTTACGTACAAGAAGATTACAATTGAAAAACGGCACCTCCTCGCTATCTGCACCATCTTTTGCTGGTATTGACCCGTGATTTCCATCCATATATACCAAAACATGATAACCATTCCGTAAGGCTCCCAACAATTTGATGAGACAATTGCTGGCATCGGCATCGATTAACTGTAACGCTCCAGCATTTTCCATTTTCGCATGTTGCGCAAACAGGTAGTCTCCTTGCTCGGCTATAATCTCGCTGGACATAACAACGGCCACCTGTAGTCCTTGCATACACATAACACGGTTAAGTAGGCGATATGAGCCCGTGTGAAATGTGGCTACAATACCAGGTCGACCCTTGATTTGTTCAATATATGAGGTCAAACCCACTAAAACTTCTTGTTTGACTGGCAGTACTTCCGACAACTGATCGTCTGAAGCGCGATACCTGGACGTTACTAAACGGCGATAAATATCGGGATAATTAACGGTATCTATCTGTGGACAAAATCTATACAGGTTAGCGGCAAATAAAGCATAAAGCCAAGATGTTGCCACGTCATTCTCGCTCGTCGTGCTTCTTTCCAAAAAATCCATTATCATACATATTACTGTTGAATCTGAAATTAGAAGTAAAACGAAAGCCTGATCTCCGATGTGCCAAGTCAGGCTTTCTATAACTAATTTAATTTAGATCGTTCTAAAAAAACATTTTGGTTCTTTCTTAGAAGCAGCTTCAACATCCCAAAATGCTACCATTGTTGGCAAAGCCACCTGTGCCCGACGACCTGTGATCGCTTTACGTAACCATACTTTTAAAATCTTCATGTCTTTCAAATTAAGTGTTAATACTAAGCTTTCATGGTGTGGTCAGTTCCCATGCCCATAGTCCCGTCCGGATCGGGGTTCCATGAAATACACCAAAAAATTAAGTAAATCTTTTGAAGATAAAGATATAAAGGGACAATATTCATTATCTTAGTGACAAGCCTATAAAAGAACACTATAAAATAATACATACCTAAAAAAGAACATTTAGTCACCGATTCAACAATATTTGCCACAGACATAAGTTTGTCAAAAGAAATTAAAACAAAAATTTTAAGGGTAAAACGCCTTTTGTTTGTCTATTGTATAAAAGGGGATATTGAAACCCATAATATTAGGTATTCGTAATCGAGGAATGTTACAAAACAAAGAAAAAGAGAAAAGTTTCGAAACGGTTTTCCGGAAGTACTTTAAGGAATTACACCGTTATGCATACCGAATGCTTGAAGATACTGATATCGCCGAAGAAGTTGTGCAACAAGTTTTCTTGCGTTTGTGGGAACGAGATTGGGAACAAACGATACAAACCTCATTGAAAGCATACTTGTATAGAGCTGTGCATAATCATAGCGTAAATATAATCAAGCGAAACAAATTGCAACAACAATATGAAGCCGATCAGGCTACACACGCAGATACGCAACAGGAAATGCATGTGAGCGATGTAGAATTAAAAAAGCAATTGCATATTGCCCTAGCTCGATTGCCTGAAAAAAGTAGAACGGTGTTCGAAATGAGCCGTTTTCAGGAATTACGCTATCAGGAGATTTCCGACATGCTCAACATACCTTTGAAAACGGTCGAAGGTCACATGACAAAAGCGTTAAAACACTTGCGTCTACATCTGGTGGACTATCTAAATGTTTTGGTTTTATTATGTATAGACAGGCTATGAAAAAGGATTCAATTATAAGATATATCAACGGCAACGCAAATCCCGAAGAACGCATGCACATAGAACAGTGGCGCAAGGAAGATTTGCTACATGAAAAAGAGTATTTGGATATAAAGGAAATGTGGGAAATGACCGAATTAAAGAAAGAAGTGCCCGATATAGATGTAAACCGTGCATGGGATAATTTTATTCATTTACGGAATGAACGGGTAGCAGGTCGCCAAGCATCCGTCCGCAACATAAACTTAAAAAAGAAGCTGTGGTGGGGGGCCGCTTCCATCGCCATATTGGGTATCGTTTCTTTTTGGCTAATACGCCCTCTATTGTCGGACGACCTACACCTCGAAACGGCGAATCAATTCCAGCACCACTCTTTACCTGACGGCAGTTCGGTCCATTTAAACAAGAATACCGACTTATATTATCATCAGGGTTGGCGAGATAAAAATAGGCAGGTTTATATCCGACGCGGTGAAGCATTTTTTGATGTTCAGAAAGACGCGAAACGACCGTTTGTGATCAAAAGTGGTAACACACGTATAACTGTTTTAGGCACTAGTTTTCATGTACGTCGGGAACAATTTGAAACGGAAGTTATCGTGGCCAGCGGCTCCGTTAAAGTCAACCATGCCGATCAAGAAATTGTTTTGAAACCAGAACAGTCTGTGATCGTCTCCGACACGAGCCGGCTGGCTCTAAAAGTAGATACGGTTCCGGATCATCTGTATCGTTATTATATTCATCAACAGTTCGTTTTTGAAAACACATCACTCGCTCGCGTTTTTGCTACATTGAGTAAAGCCTACGATGTGGAATTTGTTATTGATAACCCTAAAACAGCACAATTACCGCTTACTGTAACCTTTGAACAGCAGACACTTTCTGAAATGCTCCTGGTTATCACAAAAACATTCAATCTAAACATTGAAAAAAAGAAAAACAAATATCATATCAACTAGTTTATGTCGAAATATAATATCATCCAACATATCAAAATTATCATTTATATTATCAAAAAGGCAAAGCTGTTTGCGGCCTTCCTATGTTTTTTCGTTGTACAACTTTCTGCGCAAAGCCGATTGAGCGAAACGATCAATATGCCACATTTTGAACAAGCGAGTCTTCGACAAATTTTCGGTGTATTAAAAGAAAAACAACATTTGGAATTTTCGTACGATAGCCGTCTATTAACCATGGATAGCATCCTATCCAAACAATCTTTCAAAGGCTTATGTATTGATTATTTGGAATATCTGTTCGGAACAGATTTTGCTTTTAAGGAAACCGCTTCGCATATTATTATCAGTTACGCCCCGCAACGTATGGCAATAAATGCGGACGTCAACACTAACGAGAAAAACCGAGCGGTAGTTTCTGGATATGTACGCGATTTGCGGACGAACCGGGCTATAGCAGACGCCAGTGTCTATGATAAGCTGACGCTGAATACCTCTACGCTATCCGATAAGAACGGATATTTTACGTTAGATATCAAAAAGCCAGACCACCTGATAGCTATTTCATTGAATAAGACAAATTATAGGGACACCTCCGTTATGTTTTTGCTGCCCGTGGAAGCAATAGTCCTCCGGGATAAGAAAACGGGATATTATCGAGCAGCACAAGACAGCAAGAATGTTTTCAACAATTTTTTCGGAAAATTCTTCACTACAACTTCTCAACATATTCAAAGCACGAACCTGAACGGCTTTTTCGCATACAGTCCATTTCAAGTGTCACTAACTCCTAGCCTAAGTACACATGGTCTTTTCAATGCTCAAGTGGTCAATAAGTTTTCGTTGAATATTATTGGAGGTTCGACGGCAGGCGTAAACGGCACCGAACTGGCGGGAGGATTCAATGTCAACCAATACGACATGCGAGGTGCACAATTTTCAGGCGTCTTAAATATAGTAGGGGGTGACATGAAGGGAGTTCAAATGGCTGGAGCAGGAAATGTATTGCTTCATAACCTGAAAGGATTACAAATGGCCGGTGTATGGAATACCTCCGATACCTTAAAAAAAGGAGCCCAGGTAACGGGCGGTATGAATATCACCAATGAATCGGCAGGATTACAATTAGCAGGTGCGATGAATATTTCACACGAAAAAGCAGGTAGCCAAGTTGCCGGAGGGATAAACGTTGCAAAAAAAGTGACAGGTATACAACTAGCTGCTCTTTTGAACATTGCAGATAGCAGTGATTATCCAATTGCCGTCTTAAACTTAATTAAATATGGACGAAAAGAAATCTTACTACAGATGGACGAAAGCCGTTTGATAAGTTTTAGGTTTCGTTCCGGCGGACGAGTTATGTACAGTGTAATTGGCATTGGCTGTTATTTAGAACAAAAAGACCTCCAATATGGAGCAGAATTCGGATTAGGCGCATTTCTGATAGACAGGCAAAAGTTCAGTTTGGCTACAGAATTGGTGCAACGCTACAATTTTAATAAACGATTACACTTTCATGATGCATTTCGATCTACATTTAGCGTCATTCCTCATTGGCATATCACCAAGCATTGGCACCTCTATACAGCGCCTTCCCTAGCCTATTCCGAATCAACAACCTCCGACAACAAGCTACCCGGAACCTTTCACCTCGGCGGCGCTATGGGGGTATCTTTTGCCTTTTAGTCCCAAGAAGAAAACAGCTACCGAACGCTTGTCGTATATATAAAATATCTACAGCAACTAGCTAACCCCTATTTTTCACCCCTAAAAAACAGCCATATACCGTGGAAATTATACTTCCTCCAGTTTTATTTGGCGGTAAAAATTTAAATATACAATTTAGCATCACCGTGAAAAAGAAAGCTATTCTGTATGTTTCTGATGTCAAAAATAAATAAAAACTGAATTGTGATCGGCAAGACATCTTATATCGAAACATCAAATCAAGGAAGTATGAAAGGTCAGGTCGCGGGAACCGGGCGTGCCGCGTACCTGACTACTTCCTTTTATTTTTGACCGCAGAAGTTTGGAGATATATTCCTATCCCTGTAGTTTTATTTCTCCCAAATTTGGAACGTCTTTTAAATCAAACGGAGTTGCTTGATATACATAATAATTCAGCCAATTATTGAACAATAAGTTCGCATGGCTGGTCCAGCGCACCAACGGCGGATTATCGGGATTATTATCCACATAATAGTCTAGTGGCATATCAATGTTTAGCCCCTTTTCTAAGTCTCTTTTATATTCATCATCCAATGTGAGGGGTGCATATTCGGAATGACCGGTGAAATAGAATTCACGTCCTCCTCTGGAAGAGAGAATAGCAAGCCCCGCATCCTTTGATTCAGACAAAACAGAAATCGATTTTTTATCTGCTACTGATGTTTTTAAAATCGTAGTGTGACGGCTGTGTGGAATAAAAAACTCATCATCAAAGCCTCTGAACAATGGATGTCGTTTCTCGGTAACTGTATGCTTAAACACACCGAACAATTTTTCTTCCAAAGGTGATTTCTGGACCCCATAGAAATGATAGAGCGCTGCTTGAGAGGCCCAACAGATATACAATGTAGAGGTAACATGGGTTCTTGCCCAATCAAATATGCCCTTAATCTCCTCCCAGTAGGATACAGCCTCAAAATCCATCATCTCCACCGGTGCTCCGGTGATGATCATACCATCATAGAAATCATCGCGCACTTCACTAAATCCCTTGTAAAACATTTCCAAATGCTCTTCAGGTGTGTTTTTTGAAGTATGGGTGTCCAATCGTACAAATTCTATTTCGACTTGTAGAGGATTGTTGGACAACAGCCTTATGAAATCAGTCTCCGTCGTTATCTTAAGGGGCATCAGATTAAGAATAAGCACACGTAACGGGCGAATGTCCTGTGCGGCCGCCTGTAAATCGCTCATCACAAATATATTCTCTTTCTCCAAAAGTTGAATAGCTGGAAGATTATCTGGTATCTTGACTGGCATACTATTTCCCTCGCTTAAGTTGATCTAAAAACTGACTGCAAAAATATAAAGAAATAATTGGAAGAAAAAACATCCAATTGTAAACGCCCCTCAAATCCTTTACAAGATTATGCGTCCGCATATGCACACCTTTTGTTCATATTCGAACAATCCGAAAAACAAAGAAAATCACAAACAGCTCATAATGAAACATTTTAATTTTTGGCAATGCGATTGGATAGTATAGACCAGAAGATATGAACAATAAAACCATAACGATAATCGGTAAAAAATTCACCGAACATTATACCGGTTTTACCGAGAAATATCAAATACTGGTCTAATTAGCATTTTGTACCAATCAATAGCAGACTACTTTTGAGTTAACGAAAAGGATGAAGGAATAAAGACAAAAAATATAAAGACAAAATTAACAATATTAAAAACTTACTACAATGAAAACGACAATCGCAACCATCGCAACAGCATTTATCATGATGACATCATTCAGTTCTTTTGCAGCTGAAAAAGTTAACCCATTGAAAGATCTCAATTCAATGAACATCATCGCGACTTATTTAGAGGCCGCTACTGCTGGCAGCATCGAATTCAACAAATTCCTGTTTTCGGAAGATTTTGAATACCGAAATACAGCTAACAATGTATGCTACAATAAAAAGACCTACACTAATTTTTTAAAGGCAAATAAGGGGTTGAAATTCAACTGTGAAACAACCTACGAGATGCTAGATGAAAGTGGCAAAGCCTGCGTCGCCAAGGCCATCATGAAATTCGATAACTTTACACGTGTAGATTATATTACGCTAAACCACAGTCAAGACGGCTGGAAAGTAAGTAAAGTAGTAACGACCTACCCATAGAAACTGGGTATTTGTTTCAATGTTTAGTTTAGTGAAAAGCCTACGTGATGTAGGCTTTTCTATTCATTTTAAAACGGCGCGTCGTCCGGCATATCGTTCATTCTTGAAGGCATAGTAATGCCTCCACCGCCAAAACCTCCGGCTCCGCCAAATGCATCGGACGGCCCCATTGCAGAAAAGTTATCCATTCCTCCTGCAAATGAATCCGCACCTCCGAAGTCCTCTTCCAAATCCACAAATTTTACGTACTTACCGATGAAGCGCAACGGCACAATCCCCGTTTCACCATTCCGGTGCTTCGCAATAATCACCTCGCCCACACCAGCCGTAGGACGTCCTTCTTCGTCTTCAGTGAGTCCATAATACTCTGGACGATAAAGGAACAATACCATATCGGCATCCTGCTCGATAGACCCCGACTCCCGCAAATCCGACAACATCGGACGTTTACTATTTCCCGGCCGGGATTCCACAGCACGGCTTAACTGAGAAAGCGCCAATACTGGAATATTCAATTCTTTGGCAACAGATTTCAATGCACGTGAAATACTACCGATTTCCTGCTCACGGTTGCCACCACCTTTTCCTTCGCTCTTTCCGTGCATTAGCTGTAAATAATCCACGATAACCATTTGAATATCATGTTGCGCTTTCAAACGACGACATTTCGCTCGGAACTCGAAAACATTTAATGCCGGTGTATCATCAATGATTAGGGGCGCTTCCGTTAATCTTCCTATCCGGGAATGCAATTGCTGCCATTCATGGTCAGCCAAATTTCCTTTTTTTAATTTTTCTTGTTCAATTTCCGTTTCACCGGCTATCAAACGATTAACTAGCTGTACAGACGACATCTCCAATGAAAATACCGCCACTGGACGTTGATGGTCTACGGCCGCATTACGCGCGACAGATAATACGAAGGCTGTCTTCCCCATCGCCGGGCGCGCCGCAATGATAACGAGATCAGAAGGCTGCCAACCCGAGGTCATCCGGTCTAATGCAGTCAATCCGGAAGGAATACCTGTCAATCCGTCCGTACGGTCACGAAGCGCTTCCAAATTAGTAATCGCTTCCCGCATAATATCATCCATCTTCCGCGAATCACGACGTAAGTTATTTTGTGCAATGTCAAACAGGGATTTCTCGGCATGATCCAACAAATCAAATATATCGGTCGTTTCGTCGTAAGAGTTGTTTATAATTTCTGTCGACACTTTAATAAGCTCCCGCTGGATATATTTTTGGGAAATAATACGCGCGTGATACTCTATATTCGCAGCGGAAACAACTCTGTCCGTCAGCTGTGTAATATAATATGCTCCTCCCACCATTTCCAATGCACCCATTTTTCTGAGCTCAGCTGTCACCGTTAATAGGTCAATAGGAGAAGTCTGTTGAAACAAATTAAAAATAGCTTCGTATATTTTTTGGTGTGCTTCTTTATAGAATGAGTCGGGTTTAAGGATATCGATGACTTCACTAAGCGCGTTCTTTTCTAGCATCAAGGCCCCCAAAACAGCTTCTTCCAAATCCAAAGCTTGTGGGGGCAATTTTCCTAATCCACTAACTAAATTATTAAGGCTAGCCCGTTTCTTAGCAAAATTAGTTCTGCTCCCCGCATTGTTCGAAAATTCATTCTCTATCGCCATTCCAAAAAATTCTTCTGTTTTATTTGTTAGTGTTGATCGTAACGAATAACAAAAATATAAAAAATAAACAGGAACAATCCATCTATTTGTACACACTTCGGAGTATCGTAAAAAAGCTCCGTTATAACTTCCTTGTGGATACGGGTTTCCATACCAACGTTTTCCACACCCTCTGTTAATAACGTGTGAAAGCGAAAAAAAGTCTCTTTTAATCCAACTAGTTATAGGAATGTTAATAAATCCCGAGGGTGTTAAGAACTTGTTTTTATATTCAGACTTTCTTCATATCAAATCAAGACTTCGTTCGCCGGTTTAACGTGAATCTACCGTGAGTTTAAATCTTCATTAAAACGTCGTTAATTGGGCGAAGCTGGTCTAAAGAAAGGGTAAAGCAGGTATAGCGGATATACGAAGATGTCATCATTATCTATCGAGATTAGAAAACGGTTTTTAGCAAGATAAAAATCAATATTGTATCTTTGCTTTATGGCAAATGATACCCGAACGATAAAACCTTACAAAGCACAGGAAGGTGGAAAAAAAGAACAAGTAGCAAATATGTTCAACAACATATCCAAAACGTACGATATGTTAAATCGGATGATGACTATGGGTATCGACACAATTTGGCGCAAAAAGGCGATTCGGTCATTACGCAGCATCCATCCGCAACTTATTCTCGATGTAGCTACTGGTACAGGTGATTTTGCGTTGGAGTCCATTCGGATATTGAATCCTAAAAAGATTATCGGCGTAGATATTTCTGCGGGGATGCTCGATGTAGCCCGTGAAAAAATTGAGAAAAAAGGACTACAAGAGCAATTTGAAGTTGAGCTTGGCGACTCCGAAAAACTGCAATTCGACGACAATACGTTTGACGCAGTTACCGTTGCCTTCGGCGTTCGTAACTTTGAAAACTTAGAGCAGGGGCTTGCTGATATCCGTCGTGTATTAAAACCGGGCGGCAAGGCAGTCATCTTGGAGTTATCCAATCCGACCACCTTTCCAATAAAGCAATTGTATCATTTCCATTTTCATAAATTGACACCTGCATTGGGCAAACTGATATCGAAAGATTCGAGCGCTTATTCTTATCTTCCCGAATCCGTTGCCAATTTTCCGGACGGCGAACGGTTTGCCGCCATTACGCAGAAGGTAGGTTTTAAGGAAACCAAGGTAAGGCCTCAAACGTTCGGGTTCTGCACCATTTACGAATGCACGAAATAATAATTTTCAACAACGATGAGAACGGTACTTATAACAGGAGCAAGTTCAGGAATTGGAAAAGCTTGTGCAGAGGTTCTGGCAAGCGAGTCGAAATATAGACTGTTGCTTTGCGCGCGTCGTCTGGAACGGCTGGAGGAAGTTAAGCGGAAAATTCAATCCGCCCATCCTACTTGCGAAGTGTTTTGCTTTGAACTTGATGTACGTGAAAACAACGAGATTGAAAAAATATGGAACAATCTTCCTGCAGCATGGCGGAATATCGACATCTTGATTAACAATGCAGGGCTTAGCCAGGGACTGGAACCCATACAAAATGGAAATATTGGGGACTGGGACAGGATGATAGACACAAACATCAAGGGATTACTCTATGTCACCAAACATACCATCCCATTGATGGAGCAAAGTGTAGCGCCACACATTATCAACTTAGGCTCTATTGCAGGCAAGGATGTCTATCCTAATGGGAATGTCTATTGCGCAACCAAACATGCAGTGGATGCGTTGACAAAAGCCATGCGAATCGATTTGCTGGAAAAAGGAATTAAGGTAACGTCCATCGACCCGGGAATGGTCGAAACCGAGTTTTCGGAAGTGCGTTTCAAAGGCGATAAAGAACGTGCGAAGGACGTATACAGAGGATTGACACCACTTTCTGGGAAAGATATTGCCGAGATTATTTCATTTGTACTTTCAAGACCAGCTCATGTCAACATCAACGATCTTTTGGTTATGCCTACAGCACAAGCCAATGGAACAGTCGTTGTACGTGATTAAATCTTCTATGAGCCCGCCGGCTGACAGGTTCGTGATTCGTCAATAAGATATACTTATAATTTATAACGCTTAACTCATAAAAATATGTCATTAGAACAAAAAATCAATCAGGATATTAAAGCTGCCATGATAGCCAAAGACAACGCTAAACTACGTGGTCTACGTGCTATCAAAGCAGCTATATTACTAGCGAAAACAGAAAAAACCCAAGTGGAAGAGCTCAGTGAAGATACAGAAATCAAGGTGTTACAAAAACTTGCAAAACAACGTAAGGAATCAGGAGATATCTACAAAACCCAAAATCGCGAGGATTTGTATCAAATCGAGATGGAAGAACTGCAAGTCATAGAGGAGTATCTACCTAAACAACTGGATAGATCTGCCATTGAAGATATTGTGAAAGACATTATAGCAGAAGTTGGGGCAACATCCATCAAAGAAATGGGGAAAGTGATGGGCGCGGCAAATCAGAAACTTGCCGGCCAAGCAGATGGAAAGACGATATCAGAAGTAGTGAAGTCGTTACTAAGTTGACCTCACCCCTTTATCTTTATCCCGTTCATAAGTGACCATGTGTCGTTCTTTTTTAGCGGGATAAATATCTTCCAACGTAATCATGATACCTGTTTCCTCTACTTCACCAAACTCGTCATTCAACGCGGTACCGAACGTACGCATGGTAGGCGATAAATTCATATAGGTATTGATAAGCGGTGGAATATTTTCACCTAATTCCCGGATCTTCGCGTTAAGCAGCTTGTATCCTTCTTTATAAGCCAAACCATCGAACATACCTACAAACGGTGTAATATCCGTTTTATATTTTAAGTTGAGATGTTCAAAAGGCACGACTAATTGATCTTTATCCGGAAAATAGTATTCCATAAAGTAAATCAGCAAATCGCGTGCGACTTCGTTATAGTGTGGATACATGGTTACTTTTCCGAACAAATACTTTACATCAGGATTAATAACAACCAACGCACCTAAGCCGTCCCACAAATTATCTAATGAAAATAGTCCTTTCCTGTTGTCTATAGAAGGTTGAAACCGAGGCTGTACCCAAGAGCGCCCAAGTTCCAATGTATACGGCAAAAACTCTTTTTTGAATTTATCGGAAAAATGAAAGTAATGCGCCGTAGACAGATGAAGGTTTCCCTCTCTATCAATTGCATCTAAACATTTTATAACACGGTAGCCGGCAATGATTTCTTCTTCTTCTGGATTCCAGGCAATAAGTTGGTCGTAGTTATGTTCGCATGTATCATTCTCATCAATATCGAGCGGTAATCCTGTTCCACCTCCTGCACCGCGAAAAGTCACCTCGCGGAGGCGGCCGATTTCGCGCATAATATTGGGAGCGGTATGATAGTTGATTAAATAAACCTCATTATTTCCATTATTGGTATAGCGTACAAAAGCATCTTGTGTCAATTCCGCTTTAATTAACGCTCTGTCTACCGGTGGTATAATCTCCTGCATATATTATTTTTTGTCTCCCATTCTGTATACTATCTCTCTCACGTGATGAGCCCATTCGCGTTCACTTCTGGATCGGTCAAATTCCTGATAAGGAATTCGTTTTCCGACACGTATGGTTACCGTATGGTTTCGTTGAGAAAACATCTCATCCGGCAAATATAACATCTCAATGTTTACTTTTAATCCAAATTTTTGTCTCAGTCTAGCTAAATTATAGAAAAAATTAGAATTTTTACCATCAATGTAAACTGGTACGATGTCTCTTTTATATTTTTTTGCTTTTGAAATAAAGCTCTTCTTCCATTCCAGATCCGCAATCTTCCCTCGTATTTTGCGTGAAACCAAACCTGCCGGAAATACCAACAATGCATTATCAGATGCATAAGCTTGGTCGATTGCGATAATTCCACTTTTTGCTTGCCCTCCCACTTTGTTTACTGGGACAAAAAGAGGTTCTAGGTTTCGGATATTCATCAATATATCGTTCACTAGAAATTTGACATCGCGCCGATGCCGCCCTATTGCCTGCATGATGGCAATACCATCTAGTCCTCCAAGGGGATGATTAGAAGCAAATATGACGCTATCATCAACGGGAATGTTGTCCGCACCTTCCAATACTACCTCTACCCCTAAATCCTCTATTAAAGCATCGACGAAATCTAACCCGTATAGGTCCCGGAACCTAGTCATAATATCGTTTATCTCATCTTCATGGATAACACGTTCCAAATAGCTTATTAACGGGCTCGGAATCCATTTGGCCAACTTCGGGCTTTTTTTTCGAATTACTTCACGAATCTGAATAAACTTTACCTGCTCTTCTTCTCTGGCCATTTGTTTTTTTATAAGTCCCGTGTTTGCATAATTGTTGGCGTAAAAATAATAAATTTAAATTTTAATGATGTAAAAAGTTATTTACATGAATAGTATACGGGATAAAGGTAATATTGTTAATTTAGCACATAATTAAACATTAGTATAGAAAACGGTTTTAGGTTTTCTTTGTTTAATTTTTAAAACAGCTCATCATGTATATAGGTGAAATTCTAGCAAAGAACTATTTTGATGTCCAATCAGACGATAGCATTGGGTTCGCATTAGATAAAATGAATGAGCTCCATACTACACAGCTTCCTATTGTTGACGAACACGACTTATTGGGCATTGTTACAGAAGATCATTTGCTATCTGCACATGATGAAACAAAAACTGTAAGTAGCTTGATGGTGTCGTTACGTTTTGTTTATCTATACGAATATCAACATATCTATGATGCGCTCCAGTATATGGACGCGCATCAACTGGAAATCCTTCCTGTCTTGGATAAAGAGAACGCTTATATTGGCGTTGTCACTACGGTAGATCTATTATCTGCTATCAACGAGACGCTAGGCAATAAAGATCCTGGCGCTATCATTGTGCTGGAACTGGGGAAAAATGATGTATCATTTTCACATATCGCCCATATCTTTGAATCGGAAAATGTACGCATTCTCAATACAGCCGTTCGTGATATTCCAGATACTACTAAAATCGAAATGACCATCAAGGTTGACAAACAAAATATTTCGACGGTGGTTGCCTCTCTATGGCGTTTTGATTACGTTGTCAAAGCTACATTCAACGACGGCAGCCAAGATTCAGACATCAAAGAACGCTACGATATCTTAATGAATTACCTAAATTTATAAAACTCACCTTAATTAATTTTATGCAACAAAAATCCATCGCCATATATGGCAGGGCTTTCAATTCATCCGTTGTTCCTTATGTTGAACAATTGTTTTCCTATTTGAAAGAAAAGGATATCACCATTTATATTTATTCCGATTTCTACGATTTTTTGAAAGAACAACTAGATTGTCCAGATACATTCCTACGTTATTATAACCATCGCGATCTCCCACAAGATATTTTGTTTTTACTGAGCCTCGGCGGTGATGGCACGATGCTTTCTGCAGTATCACAAGTTCGGGATTCGGGGATTCCCATTGCGGGAATCAATTTTGGACGACTTGGTTTTTTGGCTTCCATTCACAAAACAAAGATAATCCAAGCACTCGATGATATTTTTGCAGGGCATTACACATTGCAAGCACGGGATTTATTAGAAGTAAGCAGTGATCAGCAACGTATTTTCGGTGACGCCAATTTTGCGTTGAATGACATCACTGTTTTCCGCCACGACACGTCGTCCATGATTACTATCAATGTGACTATCAATGGAGAACTTCTGAACGCTTATTGGGCTGATGGTATTATCATTGCCACACCAACGGGGTCTACAGCTTATTCCCTAAGTTGTGGAGGTCCTATTATCATGCCGGGAAGTGGTAATTTTGTGATCACGCCTGTTGCCCCGCACAATCTAAATGTGCGGCCGATTGTTATCTCGGCAGACAGTGAGCTGGAACTGGAGATCGAAAGCAGAACAGATAAATATATCCTCAGTTGCGACTCGCAAAATGAAACGTTGGATACCACAACTAAGCTGCGCATTAAGCGCGCCCCTTTCAGAGTACATCTCATCCGCTTAGCATCGGATAGTTTCTTCGGCACATTACGTGAAAAACTGCTGTGGGGATTAGACGTTAGAAACTATTAGCGACATATTTTAACACAATTTAATACGTCCTTATTGTTCGAAAACGCCTATCTTTACAACATAAAATCCTCTATAGGGAAGTCCGATTAAAAAATGAGTTTCAAACAAAAGATAAATCCGAAAGCGTTACCACAACACGTGGCTATTATTATGGACGGTAACGGTAGATGGGCAAAAGGCTTTGGAAAGTTGCGCATCTTCGGCCATCAAAATGGGGTGACCGCTGTTCGGGAAGCACTAGAAGGCTGTATAGAGATTGGTGTGCCCTATTTAACGCTTTATGCTTTCTCATCTGAGAATTGGAATAGGCCAAAGATGGAAATCAACGCGTTGATGGAACTTCTGGTCGATACATTGGCAAAAGAAACCAAGACTTTTCTTGAAAATAATATTCGTTTAAACACTATCGGTAATATTAGCGATTTGCCTCAAAACTGCCAGACAAAATTGGAAGATACGATAGCACTAACAAAAAATAACAGCAGGTGTGTACTTACACTCGCATTGAGTTACGGTTCCCGAACAGAAATTATTGACGCGACCAAATCCATCGCTAAACAAGTAGCCGAGGGCAAGTTAAACGTGGAAGATATTAACGAACAAACTTTCCGCGACAACCTATACACCAGCGAAATACCTGACCCTGATCTCATGATTAGGACAAGCGGTGAACAGCGTATCAGCAATTATCTTCTGTATCAAATGGCGTATACGGAATTTTGCTTTTTGCAGAAAATGTGGCCTGAATTTACACGTGAAGATCTTTTCGAAGCCATTTACAATTATCAGCAAAGAGAAAGAAGGTTCGGCAAAACAAGCGAACAGCTATAATATTATATTTTATTACCTTTGCACGATCAGTTCAGAGCCTAATTTAAAAGGCTGGTTATTAATTATTTCTTTTAACAAAAATTAACAAGAGATTGGTGTACTTTAGCACCGAGAAAATAGAATAAATGAAGCGCTTACTATATTTAATAACATTTACACTAGTTTT